>VFQP010002267.1_pt1 | contig 22080 bp, 40 predicted proteins | sample 3512351 | NCBI WGS metagenome assembly VFQP01 (sample SAMN10412372, study PRJNA504923) | tailings metagenome | isolation source: Relicate 1 Philex TSF1 revegetated site | place: Philippines: Tuba, Benguet | collected 2017-08-29
TGTGTGTGTGTGTGTGTGTGTGTGTGTGTGTGTGTGTGTGTGTGTGTGTGTGTTGATACTGTGCAATCACTCTGCTGCCACCATGTATACCACACTTTTTAACACACTATTCGCCATCTCCGCACACCATGCATGATTAAACACACCATGCATCACCCGCACACCATGCATCACTTGGTCACACAGGTCAAGGTTGCACTGCTTCATGCACTGCAGTTATGGTTGACTCAATTGCCCCAGCGACATGAATACACTGCACGCCTCTTGCCCTATGTGGTTGCTGCTATGTCAGACATGCAGTGCGTGTCACGTGTCCTGCAACCCGCAGTAGGTTCCAGTGCACAACAACAACAACAAGGAAGTCAGCATCAACAACAGCAAAGTGATCAACAACAGATACAACAGCAGGAATCAGGGAGGAAATGTGTGGGGCATGTTGCATGGGAGGTGTTGCTGGCAGTGGGGCAACAGTATGCAATGGACAATGCACAACAGTTGCAGGTAACAGGATGGGTACCCTTTCCGTATTTCTTGGGACGGGTATAAGACTGTTGTGCTGACTGTCATTCCATGCAAAACACCATAACCAAGTACACCACACACCAACACACATCAACACACATCAACACACACACCTACACACATCAACACGCACCAACAGGAGGCGCGCATGTTTTTGCCAGAGAAAGAAGAGGGATTGTGCCTGGTGCCCACCCCACCCACAGTCCTGACCATGCTGCGCTACAACCACCACAACGACAACCACCAGGTAGCACATGCACACAGTGTAGAAAGCACAACTGCAACAACATCCCCCACACCAAACCCCCTCGATGTCCCCCCCCTCCACGTCCCCCTACCACACCGACCTGATGTTGCTACACGGCTGCTGGTGCAAGATACATTGGGGGACATGATGAGAGCACTTGCTGCGGATATGCAAAGCTGGCAACAGGGCCCTGCTATGCGTGCCGGGGGCCTTTTACCATGGGTCATCGGGCTGCTTGAGGGTGAGGTGGCATTTCATGTGCATGTGATACTGCCAGCTATATGTCAGGTGTGTTTTGGTTTGAGAGGCGAGCACGATGGAGAACATAACGGGTTTACATGGCGGAGAGAGAACCATAGCAGCATGTCCTCCATTATGTCACCTACAGGCTGTGTACAAGACACAGCAGCATGCATTGTGTACAAAGACGCTTTTGCATGCAGCCCAACTCCTGGGGTGTTTTTCCCCACCAGAGTATGTGCTTGAGGCGCTGCTGCTACTAGTACAAGAAGCACACGTCAAGATACAGGTGCTGGCTGTATTGCTGCACGTGGCAGCTGCGGTCATGCATGGTGCAGGTGTGTGGCCACGAACAACCTGCCTGCATGGACAACACAATACCTATTGTGCTGTTTTTTTTCAGTGGGGTTGGGCACTGTCACACAGGGTTTCGTGGTGACTGGCAGGTAGAGACTGCACATGCTCTATTGAAGAGCGTTGCACATGCATGGATGCAATCTGCAGGTGCTGCAGAGTCTGCAACACAGGCAATGGAGGCGTTTTTGCAGCAGGCATTGCCCTTGGTTGGGGCAGCAGTGGAGCTGCTGGCGAGGGGTGATGTGCGCAGTGTGTGTCATGCACTCCTTGCCATGATTGATTAATCAATGAACATGTGTCACACGATTGTTTTCTGCTCCTACTGATATAATACGCATGCCACACGCGATCAGTAACACGCAATCTTGCCACAACCACACAAGTATAGAATCAAGATGGGAACGACATCAGCACAACAACACGCTCTGCAGCAGTGTTTGAGAAAGCTGATCGATTCAGATTCGGATTGCGATGAAACATGTGCTTACAACTATGACACAGCATGGACAATACTTGCCCAAAAACGGCCATGGGCAAAAGCAGGTGCGATCACGAAAGACATTATTGAGAGTACTTTCAACGCAGCACACGCCGTGTGCCATCATCACAGATGCATATCCTGATAATACACCTGCTGAGGTTGCTGCTGCTGTGCCTGTCAGCTCCCCGACACCACAACCTGCTGAACACGTGTATGAGCTACGCGATATCACCAACGGTATGCAGCATACGCGGTGCAGCATACATTGTTCTATCGCACCCCACCTACTCCATCTTGCTCACAGCTGCTGCTCCATGCTCACCCATTGCTTACAAACCCAGCAATGGTCCTGTCGAAGAAAAGGTGTGGTGCCGTGTACCTCATACCACATACTTGCACACCCACATGCACACGCACCGTACGTACCACACCCCAGGAGCACCAATCAGCACCCCACCACCCTGTGTCCATCTCCCCTGTACCCTCACCACCACCCCAACAACACATCCCCCCAGCATCTGATGCCGGGAGCAGCAGTAAAAACAGCAGCAACGGTAAACACAGCAGCGCTTCCCTTGCATCCCTGCCACTGCAATTTGAAGCCAGCCCAGAGAATGATGTCTGTGCATCCACACAGTGGCTTCAGTGCAGTGACACAGATAGCTGCGGACATGCAGGGGATGTGTCTGCGAGCACCAGTCCTGCTGCTCCTGGGTATGATGACCGGGATGTTTTGGGTGTAGGAGAAGAACAAGGAAAGGATGTTTCGGATGAAGAAGAACACCATGTATTGGGTGAAAAAGGAAAGGATAATGATTACAATGAAGGAGAACAACAAGGAAAGGATGACGAGGAAAGTGAGGTTGCACAGGCACAGAGTGAATGTGGGAGCTGCATGATGCCAACACCACCACCCATGCCACCATTGGCCACCCCAGGAGGTGTGTGTGCTTCATGAATGTGTGGTGACAAGGCATACTACATGACATGTTCTTGTATATATAACGTGGCATATACATCAAACAGCCCACACACACAAGCCCTCTTTTTCAACACAGCAACACCTGCAACAAGCAGCACACACTGTGCGCGTCGTCTTCACTGGGAGAACCTCCCCCCCTCTGTGCAGGCAAGCGGCATCAAGGGTACTGTGTGGGACATGGAAGATGAGGAGGAAGATGCAGAGGAAGATGAGGAGGAAGATGCTGCGGGTGTTGATAGTAACCGACTGTCTGCTGCAGTAGAAACACACCATGATAGAGAACACAACGTCCTGCATCATGATGGGAAACAAAAAGTCCCCGAAAACAAGAAGAAAACCACAGGATGGCAGATGGACATAGCAGACCTGACCAATTTGTTTGGGACTGTTGTGGCTGCAGTGACACCAAGTGTGTCTGATGCACTGGGGAATGATGCAAGCACACAGGTAGTAGTGCATGACCCTGGGTGTTGGTGTATTGTACATGCCCATGCATATTATGTACAAGCACCATCAGGTACAAGAAGAAACAGAGCGATTACAAAAACATGCACACGTGTCTTTCAAGCATGTTGTATGATGATGATGTTGTGACCATGGTTTTGTCACCATGGGTACCTGCCTACCTACCTACCTACCTACCTACAGGGTACGGCAATTCCTCTGTCACCCCAACGTGCAGTTGCGCTTGAGGTTGTGCTAAAGCAGCTGGTTGCACAAGATGGGATCAAGGGACTGCTTGATGCCGTTGCATGCTTGGATGTACAGCGCATTGATGTACGTTGGTGTGCGTGTGTACGCTGGTGTGTGAGTACGTTGGTGTATGCACTACATTGTGTGTGCATTACCATGTGTGTGCACTACCTCTGTGTGTGCCCTACCTTGTGTGTGCATGTTTCGCAGCACATATGTACTGCATCCAAGTGTGTTACTGTAATCGTGTCCTTCGGCATGTTGTTTGGGCACATCATGGGACAGGATTCCTAAACAACCAACAACATATTTCACAAAATTCCTCCCCAAATTTTCTCCCCAGGAGGAAACAGCACAGCGGTTGCAGAGCATCCTGCCCACACCAGAAGAAATGGAGCACGTTGGTACAATCCAGCCAACATCCACCTATGCTGACAAAGCAAGCGAGTGGCTCATAGAGGTATGTTTTTAAGAGAGAGAGAGAGAGAGAGAGAGTCCCCACATTGTTTGAGGTGTATTTGTTTGAGGTGTGTTTGAGGTGTATTTGAAAACTACACACATGCCCAATACACAGACGACACGTATGGGGGATGCTGCAAGTATGCTGCGCACGCTGCTGCTCAAGCACACAGCCAAGAATGCAGCAATGGCACTCGAGTGTGACTTGGCAGCTGCTCAAGATGCATGTCAGCAGGTGTGGGTGTGCTGAAATACAATCACACACACAAACTGAATGATAAAAATAAAAACCACCACCACCACCCTTACCACAGGTTGTGGATGAGGATGTGTTGCCTATGCTCCATGCAGTGCTTGAGCAACACGCAGGAACCACACCCCAACAAGGCCCCCCCCAACCCCTGCTGACCCGCCTTGCCACTGCAACACCAGATCAGCGTCACGCTGTGACGGCTGCCATCCCGCAGCATGTCGTGAATATGCTCAGCGCAGCACAGCACGTGTGTGTGCACAAGGTGTGGCAGCAGCTCCAGGTAGTGCAGGGTGCACTTGAAAAGGTGGAGGTGCTGCTGGAGGAACTTGATGGAGGGGATGGCAGGCAACAAGGGGAAGGGCAGCGGTATGGGATGGCACTTGATGAACTGTGTGAGGACTTGTGTACTGTGCTGGACACCACCATGGAGGATGCAGAAGCCCTGGAATGCTTGGTGCAACAGGTATGTGCGAGGGTGGCATTGGGGAGAATGTATCGCATGTGGTGTATGTATCGTTCGATCAAAACAATACAGGCATTTGGAACGAGCCAAACTGATATTCAACCAGCACAAGCAATATCATTGTTGCTCAACAAAGATTTCAGTGTATAACTACGTAGTGGTGTGTAACATCAAGTATACAACACGATGGCGGAAAGACCGGTGCGTAGTGGACTGTGTACGCACTCTTCTGGCGCCAAACCTCTTGCAATGTTACCATTACTCAACTGCACAGTCGAGATCCATGTCAGCTGCGTCGCGTATGGCCTCCTCTAAGAGCATGAAAGGTGAACGATCATCATCACGGCCAGTAGAGGTAGGAAGAAGATATTGCATGACGTTGCCACCAACTGCTCATGATATTTTCTTCCACCACCATAATACAGACAAACGTGCCAGCAGATGTGGCCATGGTAGGTAGATGTCTCGTGTCCACCCGGCATACCACACACAGTACACACAACACACCACCCCATCACATAGGAGACACTTTTGGACAAGCTGCTTGCGCTGGACTATGAAGCCAAGTTTTGCCGCACGTATGACCACACCCTGACCCACTTGACCTACACCCACCGACACCCACCCACACCCACCCACACCCACCCACCCACCCACAGGCACTCAATCACACCATTTTCCCGCTATCAATTTGCCTTTCCAGCCACAAACAAACTTGACAACACCCTAACATTTACTTTCTTCTCTCTGGTATGCACCCCCACGACCACCATCATCATCAACCACCATCAACACCCATCATCATCCCTCTGTACCCACCCCCACCACCCCCAGGCCACATGGCTGCTCGCTGCTGCAGGTCGTGAAGGCGCCAAACCCCCTCGCATCAATGCTGCCGACCCCCAAGCAGCAGCCGATGTCCTCCTTGCAGAGGCCAAGCAATTGGGCATCTACACAGGTACCCTGGAGCGCCTGCGGGATCATGTGATCCAGGGGTATGGCAATGGGGCCACTGCGCTGCTCAACGTGTTGTGTGATATGGCGTTGGAAAGGCAAGGGTTTGCATGGCAGGTGCCACAGAGGGTTGCTGCTGCTGATAGGTATGGGGAGGGGTCTTAGGCTGGGGGGGATGTAGTACAGGGGATGCCATCATACACCATGTCTATCATGTATGCACTCTCTCTCTCTCTCTATGTCCATGTATGCACTGTACAAGCCTCCCCCCCCCCCCCCCATCATAGGAGTGATGACGATGAGGTGGAGGATGAGGTGGATGGTGGCTCCATGCATCAGGATGAGGACTCCCTAGCCAGTAGTGACAGTGAGGAACAGGGGCTTGTGTCTCATGGGGCACCCCATACAGGTCCTGCAGGAGGGAGCATGGCTCTGCCCAAGGTAGGCAGTGTGTGTTGGACATGGGTGTGGACATGGTACCACATGCTGCATGCAAAACTACTGCATGCGAATGCAAAACTATTGCTTGTGCTCCAACTAACTTGCAAACAGCATGTGCCCATTACAAGCAAGACGCATGCTGCTCATTTTGTACGAAACGCACAAGCATATACAATTCTGTATTGCCCACTCGGCAACACCGCTTTCCCCACACTAAACGTCCACCAGGCAGTGGATGTGGAGGCATGGAGGCAAGAGTGTGAGCGTGTGGCACCAGAATTGCGACTGACTGCGGCCAAGGGCTCCAAGGATTGGCGTTCCAGCCTCAAACTGCTAGGTCGCTTTTGTGATCAGCTGCCTGAACGATGGGGGGATGTTCGCACCCGACTCAACCGCGTGCAGGCTGACGTCACGGTTGCCATAGAAAAGGTACGTGGTGGTGCACAATACAGGGTGGCCACGTGTGTGTGTGTGTACAAACAAGGTTCCCATGCACACCACCACCACCACAGGCAGAGCATCGCGCCAAGCACCTCAGCAACCATTGCGATACATTGCTAAGGCAACATATCAGTGCACAAGAAGAGCTTGCAGCTGCTCGAGAAGCTGGGCGCAAGGCACAGGAGGAAGCTGCTGCACTCGACGCACAGCTGGCAAGTGTAACACAGGTAGGTGGTGGTCGGTGGTGGTTTTTTTGCCAGTGCGGGTTTTAGCATGCAACAGCATGATATGTGTGTATGTGTATGTGTGTGATGCCTTGGGGTATGTGGTGCATTGGGGTGTACACACTTTTCAAAGATCAAATCACCATCTATCAAATATCTCTATCAAATCAATTCCCCCTGTCTTCACGTTTCTGATGTCAATTTCCCCGGATCTACACGCCCATGCTCATACACAACACACGCTCCTCCTTTCCCCCCACAGGAGGTGGCTACTGCAGCAGCAGAACTGGAGCAGCGTAGCGGTTCCCTGAGGGATACAAGTCGTCTTGTGGCTCTCAAGGAAGCACTCAAGTCGTTGAAAACCGAAATGCTCGACATTGGGGTGCGCACTGGTGTGCTGCAGCATACGCTGTTGCAGGTGTCCCTGCGACCTACTCGAGGTGCTGCGGCAGTGCGGGGGGCTGTGAGAGCCTCCCTGCTGCATCAGGCTGCATGAGACTTGGGTTGGACATGGGTTGGACGTGGGTTGTGATGTGTGACGATGTGGGTTGTATGTACATGGGTTGTACACAATCCCTTCTTTTGCACAATGTGTGTTGCACAGTGTAACAGCAGCAGTAAACAATACACACAATGCATGATCATCACAATCATTGACGTAAACAAAGACACATAAAACAACAACAATCATCCTGAACAATAATCACTAGCCTAGCCGATGTCGCCCCAACAATTCTCTCTCATGCAGTGCATCCATCACCCCACTTGCCACCTGCGTTGCAAGCGCCCGCACGTCCCCAGCAGTCCCCACCACCCCTGGACGGTGTCCCACACCCAGCAGCCCCGCCAGGCCACCCACGTCTCTATTCACGTGCCACAACTTGACATCCTTGCCGAATTTGTCAGACATAAAGGTGTGTACATCTGCTACACCATCTACAAGGCCCAACTCGGCTGCTTGACTGCCAGTCCATGCACGACCTGAAAACAATTCATCGTCTTGTATCTGATAATGGTTGTGGAGGGTGTTGTGGGGAGGGTGTTGTGGGGAGGGTGTTGTGGGAGGGTGTTGTGGGGAGGGTGTTGTGGGGAGGGTGTTGTGGGGAGCAGTAGATGGTGGTGGTCCTGGTATTCAACTGTTGTACATGGCCATCCATGAATACATAATACAAAGAGCACCAATGTGGTATGCAAAGCGGCACACAAGTACCTTGATGCGATCACCTCGTCGTTGCTCCACAAATGATCGAAAGCTCTGATGCACCCCATCAAGGAGTTGATGAAGCAATTGTTCTTGCTCACCGGTCACCGGCCTGTGTGTGTGTGAGTGTGGGTGTGTGTGGGTGTGTGTAGAGAGGACACCCACATGCACACACCCAAATGCACACACCCACATGCACACACCCACATGCACGCACCGAAATGCATCCATGAGGGACTTTTTAGTGCCTGCAGTGTACACTCGTCGCTCAATACCCAGTCTCTGTATAGCATCCACTGCACCAAATGATGACGTAATCACACCAATACTGCCTACAAGGGACGTTTCCAGTGCATAGCATTCATGTGCTGCGACTAGCAAAAAGTACCTGTATGAGGTTGTGTATGGGATTGTGCATGGGATTGTGCATGTAGGTGTGAGGGTGTGCGTGGATAGAGAGCGCATTTCCAAACACCTATGAGGGTCACACCCCCATCATTCAACCACCACTCATACCCTCCACTGGCAGCCGATCCCTCAGCAAATGCATACGTGGGGATTTTCACAGACTTGGCCTTTTGCATCATGTACTTGGCCAACAGCTCTGCATGTGGATGGTGAGTGGAAGGTGTGTGTGGAGGGTGCATTAGGTGTGGGTGCTTGGAACATGGACGCACGGATATGGACGCACGGGAGAAAGCAAGCATACCCGCTTGGGCTGGTTCGCCTCCAGGTGAGTCTATGACAAAGGCAATGGCTTTGGTATTGTCATGCACCGATGCGTATGCCTTGTCAATCCACTTTTTTTGCTGTGTGTTGTTAGATGTGGTGAGGGTGAGGGATGTTGATCACTCATTGCGCGTTGACAACCTGCACTTGCATACGTGTGCAAGGTTGAGGCTGCGTGGTGCCAGTCCCCCCATTGGACCTCGTATGATGCCTGTTAAGGTGGGATATTTCCTTATGCAATCAGCATGTGTAGAATACATCAACCCTTGACGGACAACGCTGTACAATACCTTCTAGTTTCACCATGTTGACGGTGGGACTTTTGGTGGACAATCCCGTTTCTGCTAGTGATCGATTGATTGTGTCTTTCACACGACTCAACCATCTGCCCAATGCCATCTTGTGTAACCCTTTTTGTACAGGCAATATCACAGTGTAACAACTTGTCAATATCACAAGAGTACACAAAACACATCAAAATCGAATAAAACACGTCAAAATCGAATAAAACACATCAAATAATAATCAAGATCATGCAACTCGATGCAACGTTGCAGGGTCAAACATCACGCGCCAATAGTACACATCCTGTCGTGGCTTGTCACCAATGTCCTCTGGCACCATATCCTTGTAAATCCAGCACTCATACTCTATATTTTCCAGTCGGCTGTGAAATCGCCCACGACGCTTGAACAGCTGCTCGTCTGTATGGTCGTCGCCTATACATGGCACCTCTGGCAGGTTGAGCGTGCGCGCCATGCTTTCCTGTTGTTGTGTGTACATGGTGTTTGCAATGTACATGGGATGTACAATATGCTAACAATCGTGTGTGCTTTCAATGCATACCACCCACACCACCCATCACACCCATACCAAGTCCTCTGCATCATGGTAGTTCCAATGCTCTGCCCATGCAGTGCCATCAGGCAAGACATACAGCGCCACAAGCTCACTCCAGCTAATCAAGGGTGAGTCATCCACCGTGCCATGTCCAATGTTGAAGCATGCCGCATGGGTGTGATCATGCACATCAAAACGGTACATTTTTCCTGGTTCTTCTGGATCCACCACATTCGCACGCTGGTAGAACAAAATTCCTTGCGTACTATCAAGTTTGTGTGCTTGCGTGACGGTGTTGCCAGCGGGTGGATCACATGGATCCATGAGGGTGACGCGTGTGCTGTCTTGCTTGATGGGACGTTGCACTGTGTTGTCCATGCTGATGGGGTATGCAAGAAGGGCAGGGTCAGTGATCAAGGGGGGTGGGGTGGGGCGACGGGACGACGGTGGACGGCCACCACCTGATTGGTGGATGTAAAGGGGGGGTGTTGAAAAGTGGCACGGCAATCTGCATACAGTAACCAACACATCGCGCATGGTGCACAGGCAGCAATAACAATAAAAACAACACCATATACCTGGTGCACTGCTCGGGGTACGTGTCGTGGGCAAGGGAGAGGCTGACCGCATCCCCTGCTGTTGCATGTGTTGCATTGCTCGTGTTTGACTTTGCTGAATCTGTCGTGCCTGGTTTTGCTGTGGTAGAGGTGATAGAGGTGGTAGAGGTGATAGATGATGTCCCACCAGAACCATTCATGAGGGAAACAAACAACACCCCCCTCGAGATACTGCCCCTGCAACCCCCCCCGCGTACCTGTGACACCAAGTAGTTCCATTGTCGTTGCACTTGCTGGGCATTCCTACCGGGCAGCATGGCAGCAATTTCTGTAAAGTTGTGACGCAATGCCTTGGCCTCCAGGATGCACGCGTTTTCTACTGGGAGAAAACCATTGGCATCCACTGTTGGGGGGGTCCATGTGCGCAGCAGTGCATCCAACTCCTGCTTGGCAGATGTGCTGGGTTCACCATTGTCATTATCATGGTGTGCCGGTGTGGTGGGTTTGAGGAGGCGATGGTCGATCATGCCGAGGGGTGGGTTGGGTGTGCCTGTGCTTGTGTGGTGTGCTGATGCTGTATTCTATGTGTGTTGCAATGCTATGATGCACAACCCAAGCAGACCTTGCCAGAGGGCGTGGGCCAACCCGATGGGGTATTGGGGGGGTTTGTGAGGGACCATCCATCGCCCAAAGTGCACGTCCCCCGTAGATTGTGCGTTGAATAATGGTTGTAAATCACTTCCTGATAATTTCACTGCTTTCCATGGCTGCAACGTGTCCACTTTTCGTCGTTTTGCAAGAGAAACATCACGCATTTGGCTTTCTCAACTAGTGCTTGCTTGTTGTATGCACAGTTTTTGCGGGTGTTATTATTGGGTTATAATACATATATGGGACAATTGTTGCTGCGTTGCTCACACGCTATAAAGAACAAGCATGTGTGAAAACAACGTTGCAAAACACCACTGCAAACACCTCAAAACGCCCCCAACACCCCACACCCCTCTGGTAACCTCAATGTGCTGCATACGTTGTTGTCATATGTTGTTCATTATGGCAGCATCCCTCCCACAAACTTGTGCAACCACCTTTGTTGTGCCCGTGTGATATTGTGGGACACCGTGTGTGTACACGCTGCGCGCTCTGTGTACTGCCTTTTCAACAAACATCGTTGTTGTTAAATAAAATGCTGCTAGCCACTTTTGCAAACAACATGCTGCAAATCTTCAACAAACACAGTTACACACAAAACACCCACAAATACCCACAAACGTCCTATCTCAAATACCCTGGCCAATAAGATAATCACCGAGGTCTTCCACACGCACGTTGGCATCACCAGCAGGCACCCCCGTGGAATAAATGCCAATCACCAACGCGGATGTCGTCTTTTTGATCACCACACCATCGTCCTTGATGCGCCCCCGCAAGACCGACCCAGCCTCACTTGGGATCAAAAAGTACTTTTTCTCTGCATCTCCTGGCCCACCAATGCGGATACCTGTGGCTCCAAGCTTGGTAGGGTCTTCCAACCCTTCCATGATGGTCGTCACTTGCTCTGGGGTGATTGCTGGGAAATCAGGTGTTTGAGCCCACACACCCCCATCCTGCCCAACAATCGCTGCTCCACTGAGTGTCCCACCACCTGTGTGTGTCACCATGTGTTGTGGAGGGCTGTGAAAAGACAGGTTTGATGTATTTCATGGTTGTGATTCCTGTTGTTCTTGCGTGTAATGCCTATTGCACGATGGGCATACCACTGAGAGGTGCCATGAGATGATCATCAACATAACTCTGCCACGACATGGTGCAACGAGCACAAGGGATCGGCTAGGATACGATGATTAGTCTGTGTGTTTGTTGTTGCTTTATTTGCACCTTGTAGTCCTTCCACCTTGTCAATCAACTGCAACAAAATGATGTCTACGAAGATGAGAAATGATTTGTGTTACATCACAATACGTGGCAACACAACTCAAGCACTTTTCTCAATAGTTTGCGACCACTGCTAGGATGCTCAGTACAGAGCCTCCTCCTGGTGGGTGGAGATGGTCACATCGCTGGTGGGGTATGCCACGCAGGTGAGGACAAAGCCCTTGCCCATCTGGTCGTCGTCCAGGAAGCTCTGGTCGCTCTGGTCAACGGAACCGGCCTATGAGAACAGGGGCGGTGTGCGAGTGTTGTGCATGTAAGGACTCCAGGCATAGGAGCACTACCAGGCATAGAAGTATCACCGCCATTGACAACACCACATACCTCCACCTTGCCCGCGCAAGAGGAGCATGCACCAGCACGGCAAGAGTAGGGCAGGTCAATGCCTGCCTCCTGTTGTAGATAGAGAAGCAAATGCGTGTTATAAAACTTGTCCATGTTCACCCACATGTCCACCCTCACACCCACACGTCTACATACCTCAGCTGCGTCGAGGATGTAGACGTCGTCAGCGCACTCAATCACCTGCTCACCGCTGGGGGTCTTGAGGGTGACCTTGTATGCCTGCACCTGTGGGGATATGGCAAACACAGCACAACGTCTGACAGGGTCAAACTTGACATGCAAGGAGGGTCTTGGCACCACGAATGCTCTGTGATGACACCAAACAAGACATGCAATGCGCGAATACACCATTGCGAGGCAAAAGGCATCACACGAAGCACACAAGCAACACCCAGCTGCACGGATCTGACTGCGTTGCGGCTAGCATTGCTGGAACAACCCACACCACACACAACCACCCCTGATCATGCTTGGTGCATGTGTATTGATCGTCCACCATACCTTGAAGCTGGTGTTGGCGCGGGCAGGGCGCACAGAGCGAACGCTCTTCAGGGGGGATGCCGAGCGAGCAATACGGCTACCGCCGACCATGCACACGGTGGAAGACATCTTGAATGTGCTTGAAGAGTGCTAAGTAAGGTGCTGAGCGAGTGTTGAGAGCAATTGTGAGTGTGTTGGGAAAACCTGGTAAAATTGACCAATCATCTCGACGGGCGACTCGCCCAGTTCAGCTTGTGCACACACTTTGCAGCTGTGGGCCTCATGCATGGTGTCCAGTGCATGGTGTCCAGTGTATGGCGTCCATTAACGTATCATCATGATGTATTAAAGGTGGGATTGTTGGACCAGACCAAATGGCGTTTCCTTAAACACGTTGCATGGCGTTTCATTGAACACGTTGCCATTTACTCTTCCATTCTCCACTAAATATGGGAATATGGGTTCCAAGAAGATAAAGGCTGTGTCAGACGCTGTGTCCAATGCATGGACGTACAATACCCCACGAATCCTGTGGCTCACGATTTGTGGATTTCTCTTGGGCACATTTTTCATAGTTGTCGCGGTCATCCCATCCTATTTTGCAGGCTACCAAGCTAGCAGTATGTCTCAACGATTTGAAGTCACTCATTGAACAACAGTGCTCATCTTTTGTACTACATACATCCCCCAACAGTCGATCATACCAACAACAAAGATGCTATTGGCAGATGGGTCAACGCTGGAGAGACAGTGGACCCACAAGATGCAGAGCCGCTGCTGGATACACTGGAATCCCAGCTGTCCGAGGTCACCACTGGTCGACCACTCCCACGCTCCAACCAGACCCGCCTACAGGATTTCCTGCTCTTGAATGTGCGCTATCTCCCCACCAATCTGCGTGATGGCATCATCAACACAGTAGACTTGGCAATTGAGATGGAAGGGTACGGTGGCTATAGCTCAACGGCATCACAGGGCAGCCGGTATGATGTCCTCATGCTCCCTACCTCGCTTCCCAATGTGTCCGCACCAACCCTGCGCATGGATGTCGACGCGGCACAGCAGCCCAGCTTTTTTGAGCGCCAAAGCACCAGCCTGCCAGCAACTGTCATAGCAAAACCTAATGTGGTTGTTGTCAAAGGGCCCTCCTACTATGTATGCTGTAGTGTGGTGTCAGCTGTAGTGTGGTGTCAGCTGTAGTGTGGTGTCTGCTGCTATAGAAAACACCTGCCCATGTGGATTGTTGTCCAGTGGGATCATCAATGTCTTTGTTCCCCAACTATGCATGTTGTCTCCACAATTGTTGTCTCCACCCACAGCCATTTGATCAGTACAACGCAAGTGTGACCATCTCCCTTGCCTATGCCAATGGCACACGAGGCAATGCCCTGCGCTCAGTCAACTATCCCTCACCCATCTGGGGTGTGCTGTTTTGGCCAAGTGCCGAACTTGTGGATATCACAGCGACCGTCCAAGTGAGCAACGATGATGACTCGTTTGTTGTTGATGAGCAAGGCCGAGCGTTGCTCTTTGTTGTGTACGTGTTGGGGAAAGGGTTGTTGTTGGGGTGCAAAAAAAAAGGAGCAGCATTATTGTCCATGCTGTCCACAAATGTACACACAGGGCAATAGTTGAGCTGCAGATTAAGCGCAGTGCGCTTGTAAAGACCCTGGTCATTATTATGGGCATATTGACATGGCTGCTCTGTAGCTTTCTCTTTGCCATCGGTGTCGATTACCTGCTTGTGCGGTATGAGTGCTATCAATGAGTGTTATATAGCATGCACACCAAAATATTATGCATATGATCTGCCCACATGACCGTCCTAATCACATGTTCAACAATTCCACATGGTCAACTCTTGCAACAGGTCCCGAGAGGCCCTGCCGCCAATGATTGGAGCAACCTTTGCACTCCTCTTTGCATTGCCCAATCTCAGGAATGCGCTCCCCTCAATTCCACCGATTGGCATCGCGTATGATGTGTGGGTGTTTATACCGAGTATCATGATCACTGCTGCGGCTGCTCTGTTTATTATGTCTGCGCACTTTGGGTTTTCCGGGGCGTCACGGAGCAAACGCTATCGTCGGCCTGTCAAACCTGTGGAGAACCTGCCCATTGAGAATGGTAAAACATCAAAGAGTTTCTGTTAAATTTGTTGATAGGTAGGCATACTCTGCTGTTCATGTACGACCTGATGCTTATTATGACGGATTTGATTTGTATTACTTTTTAAAAATAATGCGCGCCGTTGGGGAAGAGGAAACACCAGTAAAATATAGAAACCCACTTTTGGGACGAAAAGTACACAAGCTAGTACGAACCCTAGGCCTCCACATGACAGGGGCACGCCCGATTGCCCTGCACCAGCTGCACTGTCACATGGTCAATCTTCATTGTCTTGCACAATGCCGTAATCCTGTGTGTATGTGTAAGTGGTGCACAACAAGTGTAAGTGGTGCATTACTAAGTGGTGCATTAATCGCAAACACCATGCGACAGGCAACACATCACCACACATACGCGTGTAGTGCATCATCAGGGTTGGCTTCTGGTGACAAATTGACATGTGCATTCATGAGTGCAATAGATGGCGTGAGTCCCCACACATGAATGTCGTGAACAGCCTCCACACCCTGCAGCTTGAGCATACGGTCGTGCAGCACACTGATGTTGATCGACTTGGGAACACGCTCCATGAGGATGTCGTGAATGTCAATCAGGATTGCGCGGGTGGTGAGCAGGGTTAGGAATGCAAACAAAAACGTGCAAATGGGATCAGCAATCTGTTGGTTGTGGGGTGTCGGTTGTGTTGTGGTGGTATTCGTGTTGTTGTGCATCACCGCAGTCCCCGACACAAACAAACACCTACATGATATCGAGGGTCGTCCTTTTTCCACCAGATGAGTGCACCTGCAAGTGCAACACCCAGGCTCTGTACCATGTCACCCAACACATGCACCACAGCACTACGCAGGTTGAGGTTGCCATGTCCTGTGTGGAGTGTGTATGTATATGGTGATGATGGTCATGGTGATGCTGGTATTGCGCGCACCCTACTTCCCCAATACCTTTGTGGCCGCCATGATCATGGTGGTCGTGTGATCCGTGTGATTCCACGTCATCATCGTGGTGATCATGGTGATCATGGTCGTGGTCGTGGTCGTGATCATCATCATGGGTGTGTCCGTGCCCATGCCCATGATGATGTGCATGGCCATGATGGCCATGATCGTGTCCCCCCAATATGAAAAAGTTCATCACATTGACAAGCACACCAATCATTGCCAAAATAAACATCACTGTTGTATGGGTGTTTTGTGGAGGGTAATAACTGGTTGAGTGCAGAGGAGGGTATACAATTGGTCGAGTACAAACCTGCATGTATACTTACAACATACATCACACCCAGACGCACAACATCAACCCAGAACATCACCCTCCCCGACGTACATCGTCCATCCACTGGTTGTGGGTTGCGAATGCGATCAACTGCCTCCCACACCAGCATGCCCGTCACCAGCCACACTGTCATCACAGATGCCAGCGCACCAAGCACCTCCACACGATGATACCCATAAGAAAAGTTGGTGTTGGAGGCCTTGGATGCAACATACCCTGCAAGTAATGACACTGCAAAGCTACTGACATCCGCCAACAAGTGTGCTGCATCTGTCAATATGGCAAGACTGGGAGGGAAGGGGGTTGGTTGGGGGGGGGTATTGGAGGGCAGGCATATGGATATTGTGTTGTGTGTGTTGTGTTCCACCCGTGTATGTTGCTGTATTGCATACACAAAGCATACCTTCCTGCAATGTAGCCACCAACAACTTCTACAATCATAAAGGCTGTGCAAAAGAGCAGGGCGGCCAGGAGGCGGCGTTGCACCTGTTGGCGGGAAGCGCAGGGTGCATGCACAACAATCTTCCCGGGTAGTTCAACCACACCATTGCAACGATACCTTTCTGAATGCGTCACTTTTGTAATCACCACGAGCAAGGGCACAGCCCACAGTGCCACGTGCATCTGTGATGAAGTGTGGCAGTGTGTCTTTCTGTGTAACCAAGTGCGGTGGCAAAGCATATCTTGTATACTGCATACCAACAAGCAAATGTCCTGTTGCGTGTTCATCAAGCAACGGCTGCTCTACGTGACTGGTTGCCATGGTGTCTGATGTTTATTGTGCAGTGTGCAGCCACCACGTTACAGCACCAAGTCTATAATCTTTATGTGTTCAGCAGGGTCCATTGATGGGTGACTCCAATGTATGTGATGTGTTTTGTGTGTTGGTGGTGCTCCAGGTGCTTGGTAAAACAACCCAATTTTCCCAACACACTCACAATTGCTCTCAACATTCGCTCAGCACCTTCATCAGCACTTTAAGCACTCTTTCAGCATGTCTTCCACCGTGTGCATGGTCGGCGGTAGCCGTATTGCTCGCTCGGCATCTCCCCTGAAGAGCGTTCGCTCTGTGCGCCCTGCCCGCGCCAACACCAGCTTCAAGGTATGGTGGACGATCAATACACATGCACCAAGCATGATCAGGGGTGGTTGTGTGTGGTGTGGGTTGTTCCAGCAATGCTAGCCGCAACGCAGTCAGATCCGTGCAGCTGGGTGTTGCTTGTGTGCTTCGTGTGATGCCTTTTGCCTCGCAATGGTGTATTCGCGCATTGCATGTCTTGTTTGGTGTCATCACAGAGCATTCGTGGTGCCAAGACCCTCCTTGCATGTCAAGTTTGACCCTGTCAGACGTTGTGCTGTGTTTGCCATATCCCCACAGGTGCAGGCATACAAGGTCACCCTCAAGACCCCCAGCGGTGAGCAGGTGATTGAGTGCGCTGACGACGTCTACATCCTCGACGCAGCTGAGGTATGTAGACGTGTGGGTGTGAGGGTGGACATGTGGGTGAACATGGACAAGTTTTATAACACGCATTTGCTTCTCTATCTACAACAGGAGGCAGGCATTGACCTGCCCTACTCTTGCCGTGCTGGTGCATGCTCCTCTTGCGCGGGCAAGGTGGAGGTATGTGGTGTTGTCAATGGCGGTGATACTTCTATGCCTGGTAGTGCTCCTATGCCTGGAGTCCTTACATGCACAACACTCGCACACCGCCCCTGTTCTCATAGGCCGGTTCCGTTGACCAGAGCGACCAGAGCTTCCTGGACGACGACCAGATGGGCAAGGGCTTTGTCCTCACCTGCGTGGCATACCCCACCAGCGATGTGACCATCTCCACCCACCAGGAGGAGGCTCTGTACTGAGCACCTTGATGGACGTGCATATATAGAGCGGCCTCGAGTATCATGCCTGGCATGGTTTTTTTGAGAGGAGCGAGCGTGTCTGTGCATAGGGGATAGCAAGATGTGTAGCAGATGTGGTGTGTGTATGAGAGCATTCTAGTGCTTGTTGCTGCGCCGTATGTGTAACACTGCTGAACAATGTATAGTGATCAACGCCTTGGTGTGATGCCTGATGAAAAACAAAATGAGTACCTCAGCGATTGCTACAAATTGTTATCGTACATAATACATCGTAGTTAAGCAATCCACCGCGCCGAATGTCCAAGTCGTGCAGTGGGCTGCTCAAGGAGTACATCAAATGCTTGTCTGATAGTGACTGCGTGCAGGTGGGGAGGTTGTTTTTCTTTGTGTTGAACCATAGCACAATTGATAGCCACGAGCTAAGGGACAATGCACAAAAACCTCTCATCATGTGCACATCCATCATCCAGGTAGACAAGAGGGACATCCGTGACTGCAACAAAGATACCCCCCCAAGCTGCATGGGCATCAGAACCGCCTATTTCACCTGCAAGCGTGGCCAGATAGACAACACCAAGCGCATCCGTGGCAACAAAGGCTTTTGAGAACATGGCACACCGCCTGGTTGCACCGCCATGCCCGCGAGCACCATACTGCGCCCCACGTGCACCTGTGCGTCCTATCCCATACATGCATGCTCCATTGCAGCATGCAGGCGCATGCAGGCGAACATGCCGTGTGTTTGCACAGTCATTTCCTGCAGCTGTTGCGCCTGGTAGTGGCGATGACGCAGATCTCAGTGGGACAGATGATGAGGATGACAGTGACTCCTTAGAGGACAGCAGTGGTGATGATGATGTACTGCAAGGGCGGGCAACCCTGCAGGATGGAGAGGATGACGAGGAGGAGGAGGAGGAGGAGGAGGAGGCACAGCTGGTGTTGCAGGGTGCTGGTCGGTGGTATGCAGGTGGGAGTGGCTCAGAGGAAGAGTATGATGGGTTGGGCAGTGAAGCAGGCGTGTCTGGCTCATATGATGGGGATATGGGGCAAGAAGGACTGGATGCAGATGCTGTTGATGTACGGGAAATGGCTGGGGTTGGAGGCTGGGACACAGTACTGTGTTTGTGTGCATTGTGTGTATGGGTTGCCAGCACACAAAGAGACACATGCGCTACATGTTGTCTCCATCATCATCAACAGCAATATCATCATCATCAACAGCTACTACTACTACTCCTATTATTACTACAACTACTACTACTATTGCTACTACCTCTACAGGTATGGGAGGCCATCAACAATATGGTTGGCACACAGCCAACATTCAGAGCAGTGCAGCGCTGCTTTCCCTTTGCACTTGATCAATTTCAACGACAGAGTGTAGAGGTATGTGTGTGCATGTCAAGCACACTGTCTTCCCCCCGCCATACCCACCCCTTTCTCCCCCTCCATACCCCCCCCTCCATACACACCTCTCCCCCCCCCTCCATACATACCTCTCCCCCCCTCCATACCCACCTCTGCAGGTATTGTTGTCTGGGCAGGACTGTGTAGTGTGTGCCCCCACAGGTGCAGGTAAAACAGCTATTGCAGAAGCAGCCACTATTGCAACACTTGCCCGTGGGAAACGTGTGATTTACACCACACCACTCAAGGTGTGTGGGGGTGCATGTGGTGGGTTTGCGTGCACGTGTGTAGTGGGTTGTGTGTGTACAGTTACACGCTCATGTGCATCCACATTCTCCCCCCCCCCCCCCCCCCCCCCCCCCCCCACACACCTTCACACCCCCCCACACAAACAACACAGGCCCTCAGCAACCAAAAGATGCATGAAATGCGTGCCCTCTTTGGTGATGATGCTGTGGGCTTGCAAACAGGGGACACCTCTTTACGTCCTGATGCTCAAATTGTTGTCATGACCACAGAGATTCTCCGGAACATTCTCTACAGAGCTGCTGAAGAAGCCGCTGGGGGGATGAGTAATGGTGCTGGTGGTGAATCACACAAGGATGACAAAAACACACATTCAGGTACGAATGGCACACATTCAGATGACAAAAACATACATTCGGAGATGACCAACACAACAGGTGCTGTGGGAATGCAGGCAACACAAGACAGCACAACAAGTACCTCAACAACAAGTACCACAACAACAAGTACCTCAACAACAACAACAACCTCAACAATAACAACAGGAGCACTTGACAGTTCGATCACCGCTGGTGGACAGCTGGGGGGCATAGGGTTGGTGGTATTAGATGAGGTGCATTACCTAGCAGACCCATATAGAGGGAGTGTATGGGAGGAGGTGATTATTAATTGTCCTCCGAGTATACAGCTGCTTGCAATGTCAGCAACTGTGCGCAACCCTGCTGACTTGGGTGGCTGGATTAGCAAGGTGTGTGGTGGGAGGGGTGTGTAGTGAAGGGTGTAGTGAGGGTGTGTGGTGGGGGGTGGCATGGGGCCATGGTGGGTGTGGTTGTGCTGGTCATGCTTGTATATGGTTGTGCAGGGAAACATACAACATGGGCTGTAGTGGTTATTGCTCATGAACGCATACACAAATTCCAGAACACCACTCCCACACAACACAACACCTCCATTATTCCACTCAACACCACTCCCACACAACACCTCCATTATTACACACAACATCTCCATCACTACGCACAACACCCACCCAGGTGCATGGTCCATGTCAGACCATCATCAGCAAAGACAGGCCAGTACCACTACGATGGCACTTTTGTCACAAGATACGAGCAAGCACATTCATGCTGCCCTTGTATGCCTCTAATGGGAGGCGCATCAACCAACAGCTGCTGCCCAAGGAGGAAAAGAAGGAAAAACGAGGTGGGTTGTGGTGCCACCAGTTGGTTTGTTTGTTGGTTTGTTGGTTTTCCATGGGTACCCATTATAGAGTGTGTCACATGAAGGTGTATTACATGTAAATGTGTATTGCATGTAAAGATGTATTGTATATGAATGTGTATTACATGTATTCACCACCACCACCAACCCATAATACACCACCACCACCACACAATACACTTTTCCCTCCTCCCTGCACGTACATAGGGTCGGGCAGTGCTATTCGTCACTTGAGTGAACTAGACCCTGCATGGGGGCGCCAAGATGCAGGACGACAGCCAGCACGTGAGCCCTGGGCAGTTGAGTTGGGAGAACCACCATCAAAACGAGTTCCATACATGGAGGACGTACTAGAGGTGTGTGGGTGCTGACCATCATGATGGTTGTTGACCATCATGTTATTGACGATCATGTTGTTGACCATCATGGTGGTTGTTAACCAACCTGATATCACACAGATATTGCGCACACGGGACATGCTGCCTGCTATTTGGTTTATCTTCAGTCGTCGTGACTGTGATCAGGCTGCTGTGCGCTGTGCAGAGTCGGGTACAGTGTTGACCACAGAGGAGGAACGGTCAATCATCCAGCAAGAGGTAGGGCGGATTGGTTTTTATGATCATGTGGTATTGAATGTCATGTGGTATTGATTGTCATATTGCGACGTGCCCATATGCCCATATGCCCATGTGTTTGTAAGCTCAGGGGGAGTATAATGAAGTGAAATGAATGAATTGACCATGATAAGAAACAGTGCAATATATCAACATATGCTTGCACGTAGTAAAGCTCTGTTTCATGACACCATCATGCGCCACCCCTCATCATGCACCACGCCCCCTCATCATGCACCACCCCTCACATGCACCGACCCTCACATGCACCACCCCTCACACAGATCAATGCCCTACAGGCAACACAACCAGAGGCCATCAAGGAGCCCCTAGTCAATGCACTGCTGGCAGGATTGGCTAGCCATCATGCTGGGTGCTTGCCTGCATGGAAAACACTTGTGGAGAGCCTTTTCCAACAAGGTGTGTGTAGTTGTGTGTGTGTGTGTGTGTGTGTGTGTGTGTGTGTGTGTGTGTGTGTGTGTGTGT
>VFQP010002268.1_pt1 | contig 22073 bp, 19 predicted proteins | sample 3512351 | NCBI WGS metagenome assembly VFQP01 (sample SAMN10412372, study PRJNA504923) | tailings metagenome | isolation source: Relicate 1 Philex TSF1 revegetated site | place: Philippines: Tuba, Benguet | collected 2017-08-29
GTCATGATACAGAGGGCCAGTACTGTGGTGAGAATAAGTTGCTTCATATCCTTTATTTCTTTTTCACCAGGAGTAATCCATCCCTGATGGTCAGTAATACCTGTTCTGTTCTTTGATCTTGTTTTACATGTTCATTGAAAGCATGGATGGCTTTCGCATTCTTCCCACTGATGGGTTCTTCCAGCACCTGGCCATGGAACAGTACATTATCGGCCAGTATCATTCCATTCTTACTTAGTCTGGGTACCAACTGTTCATAATACCCAATATACCCGGTTTTATCGGCATCAATGAAAACAAGGTCCCATTCATGCGGCAGGGTAGGTATGATCTCTGCTGCTGGTCCGGTGTGCAAATGTATTTGCTTATTCCTTTCGCTTTTGCTAAAGTATTGCCGGGCCTTACTGGCATCTTCTTCCCGCAGTTCAATGGTGTGCAATTCACCTGTTTCCTGTAAGCCGGCTGCCAGGCAAAGTGCACTGAAACCTGTGAATGTGCCTATCTCTAAAACGTATTTCGGCTGTAAAATAGTGCTCAACAGGCGAAGGAATTGCCCCTGTACCTGACCACTCAGCATATGGGCATGCGGATGATGGGCCAGGGTGTCCTGCTCAATCTCCCGCAAAAGCCCCTGCAACTCACTGGTAAACAGAGAGCTGTACTGGTCTGCCGCAGGCGAAAGAATGAGGGGGGAATCCATCTTACAAAGATACGAAAAAGGGGGTAGATCGAGGATTTGCTACTTTAATGGCCGTATTTCAGTAACGGAGGGTACAATATATTTTAAATAATTAAACATGTTAATGTATAATTGTATTATTTTTAAATCATATAAACCTGATTGTATAATGGTTCGGATGAATAAAAATTGCTCCATACTACATAAACATTTGTTGGGATTATTGCTGTTAGGGATCTCATTATCGGCGAGAGCACAAAAGGCCGACACAGTACTGTTTAAAGTAGTATATGATTTCAAGCACGTAGAAAATCTGGCAGAACCGCAGGAATTGTTTCGAAATGATATGCTATTGCAGGTAGGGAAGAATTATAGCAAATACATGACGGCTATATATAGCAAACAGCTGCCCCCTCCTAAAGTTATATCAGATAAAAAAGTAACCACCAATACAGTAGCTGAAGCTAGCAAGGGTATCTCTTTAAGCGTGATGGGTATACCTATGGCATCGGTAACAGCAGGTGTTATGAGTAATGAACACCTCTATCAGTTCAGAGCGGAAAAGCAACTGATGGTGACCGATTATGTTGGTTTAAAGCAGTTGGGCTATGCACAACCATTACCTAAAATAGATTGGAAACTGTATGATGATAAAAAAATGATCGGCGGCCTTGCCTGCCAGAAAGCGATTGGTAGCTATGCAGGAAGGGTGTATGAAGCTTGGTTTACTCCGGAAATACCTTTGCCATATGGTCCCTGGAAATTACATGGACTACCTGGAATCATACTGGAAGCTGTAGATCAAACAGGCACGGTTCAGTTCCTCTTTAAAGACTTGAAAAAAGGCGATGGAAATGAACTGGCTTATATCTATGATTCCAACAGACTTGTTCAGGTTAAGCTGAATGAATACAACCAGATGAAGGCAAGATTGTATAACGACCCTGCAGGCCTGGTATCGGCACAAGCACAATTAACCAATACTTCAGTATTGGTTACCTACAGGGATGTGCCGGATTCTTCTTATTCAGGCACTGCAGCAGAAAGGATGATAAAAAAACTTGCTGAAAAGAAGATTACGAATCCTTTGGAAATCAGGAAATGATCAGGACTGATTTTACAGGCTCTACGATTTCTCCTTGCTGGATATGATCAATAATCCCATGAACGTAATAAAACCGTTGATGATTAATAATTCCAGTCCGATTTCAAAAGAACCGAAAATTGCTTTCTGGTATTTATCAAGCGCCAGGCAAATTAATGGTGAAGCGATACATACATAAGGCACCAATTTGTCGTTCACGCTTCTTTTCAGAATAATTCCAAAAGTGAACAAACCGAGTAATGGGCCATAGGTATAAGCAGCCACTTTGAGGATCACACCAATCATGCTACTGCTATCGATCCATTTATAGACCATCACAAACAACAGGAATACCCCGGCAAATACCAGGTGCACACGCTGACGAATTTTTTTCTTTTGAGCGTCGGTCCAATCATTGCGGCGTTGTAAGCCAATGATATCAATGCAGAAGGATGAAGTAAGGGCAGTAATAGCACCATCTGCACTTGGGAAAAGTGCCGATATCAGGGCAATGATAAAAATCACAGACACCATGCTGGGCATATATTGCAAGGCAACAGTGGGGAATAATTTATCTCCGGTTGCGGTAATACCTTTTGCATCGGCATATAAGTGTAATAAACCACCCAGTAACAGGAAAAGACCAATTACTGCCAGCATGATCACACCCAGGGTTACCACATTCTTTTGTGAGTCTTTTAATGTTTTCACCGAAATATTTTTCTGCATCATTTCCTGATCCATACCGGTCATGGTAATGGTAACAAAAGCACCTGCCAGAATTTGCTTAACGAAAAAGAGTTTGCTGGAAGGATCGGTAAAGAAGATCTTGGAATACCCCTTATCACCCATGGCTGCCAGGCTTTCGCCAAAGCCCATGTTCAGCTGACTCAGAATAAATACCACGCAAATGATGAGTCCCAGTAACATGCAAGTTGTTTGCAGTGTATCGGTCCACACAATGGTTTTAACACCACCCTCATAGGTGTATAATAAGATCATGGCAAGTATGATGAGTGTGGTAGCCCAAAACGGTACGTGAAAGCTTTCCAGTATGGCATCTTGCAGGATTTTAACCACCAGATATAACCGAGCCGTTGCTCCCAGTGTTCTTGACAAGATGAAGAAGGAAGCTCCTGTTTTATAAGAGGCGATACCGAGGCGTGAGCTCAGGTAATTATAAATAGACGTGAGATTGAGTTTGTAATAGAGTGGCAGTAATACAAAGGCGATCACCATATAACCGATGAGATAGCCCAATGTGATTTGAAAATAAGCAAAAGATTCTTTGGCAACAGCACCTGGTACGCTTACGAAAGTAACCCCACTCAAAGAAGTACCGATCATGCCAAAAGCTACCAGCATCCAGTTGCTGTTTCTGTTCCCGATGAAAAAGGATTCATTGTTACTGTTGCGGCCCGTGTACCAGGCTACAACCAACAGAACAAGAAAATAAATGATCACAAAGGAAAACAGCAGGAGCGGCGACATGGTAATCGTTTTTCGGGTGAGCGATCGTTAACAATAGGAGTAAAGATAGGGGTTGTTTGCGGTTTATTGCAGGTTTATGAAATTGATGAAGAAATAATTGGAAAAGGTTTGCCGACAGGTTACGCTTTAATACATTGCACCCAAAAAGAAGAAAGGATGCAGATAAAGCGCATTGCGGTTTTTTGCGGTTCTAAGGATGGAAATGATCCTATTTTCAGTGAGCATGCGGCTCAACTCGGACAAATAATGGCCGAGCATGGGCTTACATTGGTATATGGGGGTGGTAATAAGGGATTGATGGGGCATATTGCGAATGCAGTGATGGGGCATGGAGGCAAAGTGATTGGGGTAATACCTGAAGTGTTACTTGAGTGGGAGCACCAGCATAAGGGTATTACAGAATTACATGTGGTGAAAGACATGCACGTACGGAAACGTATGATGTATGAGCTTTGTGATGCGGCGATTATATTGCCGGGTGGTAATGGTACACTCGACGAATTATTCGAAATGCTTACCTGGAATACGCTGAATATCCACAATAAGAAGATTGTACTCTTGAACTCGGCAGGTTTCTATACCAGTCTGATTGCACATGTTGTGCAAATGGCTAATCAGGGGTTCCTCTATAATGACTGGCGCGAAAGGTTAGTGGTTTGCTCCACACCTGGTGAAGCTATTGGCGCTTTCTATTAAGATAAAAGCCAAAGCCTGCCCTGAAAACAGGCAGCGGATCATTGAACTGATCGCGGTAGGGAGAGTTGAAGTTCTGTAATACGTCGATCATTAACGTAACATAGGAGTATTGTCCGCCAATAACCCGATTGCCATAGCCAATACCCACGAGTAAACTTTCGGCGTTGTATTTGAACTTGGTGGTATTACCTGATATCATGTCTTTTTGAGAAGAATTGATCCAGTTAAATTCTGGTTGTACCTGCAGGTGCAAAAAGTTCACGGGCCATATACGCAGGAAAGGGCCTCCACCATAGTTAAAGTTACGGAATCGGGTACTGCTGAAATCGGTGGCATTTTGTGAAAAGTAGTTCACATTGAGTGCAATGCCTGCATCTACCCATTTGTTTAGGCTGTACCCCAGCTCAGGATTCAAGCCAATATTAAAAAAACGATTGCCTAGTGATAGGTTAAGGCTGGTACCAAAGAACATGTTCTCTCTTCTGAAGCCACTCCGGTAGCCATCTTCTTCTGGCATTTCCTGGGCAAGCAGGGTAGTAGAGAAAGATATGAACAGCAAAGCGGCCAATAGGTTTTTCATGGTCTTGGTCATTTTATCAAATGTACAACTCAGTTCAGGTCAAATATCTTACCTGCATTTAAAATATTGTTAGGATCGAATGCTTTTTTAATCTCCCGCATCAAGTACATATTGCCTTCGCGGAATACCGTATGCAGGTATGGCTTCTGGATTAGTCCGATTCCGTGTTCACCGCTAATGGTGCCACCCAGTTCCTTCACCAGTTCAAACAGTGCTGTTAATGCAGCAGTCATTTCTGCATTTCCATGACTATTTTTAATGGTGGGATGATTAATGCGGATGTGCAGGTTACCATCGCCGGCATGTCCATAACAAACCGCATGAAAGCCATATTGCTCACCCAAAGCTTTTACACCTTTAATGAGTTTGGGCAATTCGGCTCTTGGTACTACCGTATCTTCCTCAATGGTATAGCCGCTTGATTTAACGGCTTCTGCTACACGGCGACGTAGTTTCCAGAGTTCTGCCTTTTGCTGGGCATCATCGGCAAAAAATATTTCACCGGCATCGAATTGCGTGAGTAGTTCAGCGATCTGTTCCATTTCGCTCATGAGTACATCCATATTATTGCCATCTACTTCAATAATCAGGTGTGCGGCAATACTATCATTTACGGGAACGGCGGTGCTGTCTACCATCTTACTCACGATTTGCAAGGCGTCGATCTCTACCAGTTCCAGCGCACTTGGTACAAAGCCTGCACGGAATATGGCACTTACTGCCTCACTCGCTTTTTCAAGCGATGCAAAGGGAGCCAGCATCAATAGATCATGTTTGGGGAAGGGAATGAGTTTGAGTACGATCTTGGTCACGATACCCAGTGTGCCTTCACTTCCTACGATTAGCTGTGTAAGGTTATAGCCGGTTGAGTTCTTCAATACATTGGCACCTGTCCAAATTACTTCACCATTGGGTAGTACTACTTCCAGGTTAAGCACATAATCTTTTACCACGCCGTATTTCACAGCTTTGGGTCCGCCACTGTTTTCTGCGATATTGCCCCCAATAAAACAACTGCCACGGCTGCTGGGATCTGGTGGGTAAAAGAGCCCTTTTTCTTTCACCGCATTTTGCAATACTTCGGTGATGACTCCGGGTTCTGTGATCACTTGTAAATTACGTTCATCAATTTGGAGGATGCTGTTCAGGCGTTCGGTAGAGAGGAGCACACCGCCCAGGTGTGGCAGGGCGCCACCACTTAAGCCTGTTCCGGCACCGCGGGGGGTAACAGGAATTTTTGCTTCATTGCAAAGTCGCATGATCTGAGCAATTTCATCGGTGGTTTTGGGTTTGAGTACCACTTCTGGCAGGTATAATAAACGCTCCGTTTCATCATGCCCATAGGTATGCAAATTCTCCTCATCTGCCAATACAAAGGCTTCGCCTACTATTTGCTTGAATTGTTCCAGGTGTGCTGTTGTAACCAGCCCTTTTCCGGCCTTAGCCTCCATAATCGAAATTTTGGTAAAAATACTTGTTGCAAAGGACACATATGCAGGTTTTTGCGTTTTTTACACTGAATTTTTTTAAAACATTCAATGCAATATCTGTTCAGTTGCATAAAATGAAGGATCCAGGCCTATCTGATTGAAATAGATATAGTTCTGGATAGATTTGATTAAAGAAATGCAACGTGTAGCAGGTACATAACAAAATTTTTCGATGCTGTAAAGTAGTAATTTTAGCATACTAACTAACGATTGTTTGCATTATGACTGAGTCTATGATCCAATTAACACCCAATCAATTAGCTTACCTGAACCTAACGGGGGATTATCAGTTGCATTACCAGTTGCAGCCCGATGAGCTCACCGAGCAAACCGTATTACGTAACCAGGGCCGACTGAACGATACTGGTGCCTTATGCATTAATACTGGTGAATTTACAGGCCGTTCTCCGCAGGATAAATTCATTGTGAAGGATGCTATTACAGCCGATACGGTTCATTGGAATAATTTCAATATCGCTATTGAAGAGAAATACTTTCTTCAATTAAGGGATAAAATGACTGCCTATTTACGAACGCGTAATGAATTGTGGGTGCGCGATGCGTATGCTTGTGCCGATCCGGCATACCGGCTCAATATTCGGGTGGTGAATGAACATCCATGGAGTAACCTTTTTGCCTATAATATGTTCCTTCGTCCTACCGAACAGGAACTTGAACAATTCCAGCCCCAGTGGCATATTATTCAGGCACCGGGCTTCAAAGCCGATCCTGCAGTGGATGGAACCCGTCAGCACAATTTCGCGATTGTTTCCTTTACACATAAAACCATCCTGATTGGTGGTACCGGTTACACGGGAGAAATGAAGAAAGGAATCTTCACCATCCTCAATTATATCCTGCCACAGGAACAGCAGGTTCTCAGCATGCATTGCAGTGCCAATATGGGTAAAGAAGGAGATGTGGCCATTTTCTTCGGATTGAGCGGTACCGGAAAAACAACCCTCAGTGCCGATCCTAATCGTAAGCTCATTGGAGATGATGAACATGGCTGGACACCTGACTCGGTTTTCAATTTTGAAGGCGGTTGTTATGCTAAAACCATCGACCTGAGTGAAGAGAAGGAGCCAGAAATTTTCAAAGCCATCCGTCCGGGTGCGCTGCTAGAAAATGTCGGGTTCCTGAATGGGAGTAACCAAATCGATTTTGGCAGTAAGATCATCACAGAAAATACAAGGGTTAGCTATCCGCTACATTTTATCAGCAATGCCCAGGAACCAAGTATTGGCGGATTACCCAAAAATATTTTCTTCCTCACCTGCGATGCGTATGGTGTATTGCCACCCATCAGTAAGCTTACACCTGGTCAGGCCATGTATCAGTTCATCAGTGGCTACACAGCTAAAGTGGCGGGAACAGAAGCAGGTGTAACAGAACCAAAATCTACCTTCAGTGCTTGTTTCGGTGCGCCCTTCCTTCCCTTACACCCCGGTAAGTATGCCGAAATGCTGGGTAACAAAATGAGGGAACATGAAGTGAATGTATGGATGATCAATACCGGCTGGAGTGGCGGAGCTTATGGTACAGGTAGCCGTATTAAACTCTCCTATACCAGGGCTATGATTACTGCCGCACTTACTGGTCAACTGAACCAGGTCGCTTATGAAGCCCATCCGGTTTTTGGTATGATGATGCCAACAGAGTGTCCGGGAGTACCATCCGATATGCTCAATCCCCGTAATACTTGGGCTGATCAACAAGCGTACGATACACAGGCGGCTGATCTGGCCAAACAGTTTATTAATAATTTTTCTAAATATGCTGCCGGTGTTTCAGAAGAGATACTACAGGCAGCCCCTGCAGTTTAAATGAATCTTAGCATGTAAATGCTCAATTTGGTCTCTCTTCGATTGCTTTGTCTGTTTGAAGGAATCCCGCCCTCGTGGCGGGATTCGCTTTTTCCTCCCTTATGGTTGGGATACCCACCTGTTGATACTTTTCATCTGTTTGCGGTTACGGTAAATAATGCTGAACCATTAATGAACACAATGGGATGTGTTATATTAGAGCAATGAATCAATACCTGGACAGTAATCATAAACGAATTGGCATGAGCAAGGTTACCCTGGAAGATATCGATCATCCAAGGTATCGGTCAATGATCAGAATATTCTTACTGCCTCCTGGTCATCAACTCACCATCGATTTCAAACAGTTTCATGTACAGGAGCCAACTCTTTTCTTCGTCAACGTGAATCAATATTTTCAGTTATCTGCTATAGGTGATCAGGTGGGTACGATGATTTATTATAATCGCGACTTCTACTGCGTGCAAATACACGATCAGGAAGTAGCCTGCGATGGGTTGCTCTTCAATAATATCTTTGAAGTGCCTGCAATTACACTTACTCCCGATATGTATCAGCGCATATCTCAGTTAATCAATGCGATGGCATCAGAATTTGAGCAGCAGTTGTCTTCACGGGAGGAAATGATTCGCACTTATCTCAAACAACTTATTATTCATGCCACTAGAATGCTGAAACAACAGCATACAGCCAAACAGGAACAGCCTGTGTTACCCGATATGGAATTCTATCGCCAATTCAGCACATTGGTTGAAATCCATTACAGGGAAAAGCATGGACTGGCAGATTATGCCGATTTGCTGCACATGACAGCCAAGAATGTAAGTAAGCGTTTGTCGAAACTCCACATCAAAAATCCTAATGAACTCATCAAGGAAAGAATTTTACTCGAAGCGAAAAGGCTGCTTTCCTATACCAGTATGAGTGTAAAGGAGATAGCCTATGAACTGGGGTATGATGATCCTGCGTATTTCAATCGCTTGTTTACACAGAAGAATCAATGTACGCCTGCAGCCTTTCGAAAACAATTCATGCAGGAGGAAATTTAATATGCTGGAATAGGGGTAGGAAAAAAGTACAATTTATGGCGTCATTCTGCCATTGATGCCCCTCCTGTATCGCCGTAGGTTTGCCATATCAAATAAACAAAAAGATATGAAACGCAGATCTACCGCCGTTTGGAACGGCACCATCAAAGAGGGTAACGGACATTTAACCACTGGCAGTACCGTTCTTAATCAAACTCAGTATTCTTTCAATAGCCGCTTTGCCGATGGTATTGGTACCAATCCTGAAGAGTTACTGGCAGCAGCACATGCCGGTTGTTTTACCATGAAACTAAGCCTCGATCTTACCAATGCCGGCTATACACCCGGAAAACTGGAAACGATTTCAGAGATCGTATTGGATAACGGTCGCATCACACATTCTCACTTGGTACTAAAAGCTACTGTGCCTGGTATTACCGATGCCATGTTCCAGGAAATAGCCCGTAATGCAGAGAGAACATGTCCTGTAGGACAGGCATTCAATTTTGAGATTACACTGCAAGCTGAGCTGGTATAAGTAATGAATGTTAATATTCAGGACCGTACGGATATTTGCAACAGAAATGTATTAACTTCAAGAAAAGCTTTTACTATGATATCTACATCTATGCAAGAAGCACTGAATAACCAGGTTCGTATGGAAGCTGAATCATCTCAGGCTTATCTGGCCATGGCTTCATGGAGTGAGATTCAACCTGGTCTTGAAGGCGTATCGAACTTCTTCTACCAACAATCCGATGAAGAACGTGCCCATATGCTTAAACTCATACGGTTCATCAATGAAAGAGGCGGTTATGCGGTGATACCACCACTAGAACAACCGATGGTAACATTCCCTTCCTTGCGTAAGCTATTTGAAGAGTACTTATCGCATGAACTCAAAGTGAGCAACAGCATCAATGATCTGGTACATCTTTCTCTTTCGGAAAAGGACTATGCCACCCATAATTTCCTGCAGTGGTATGTAAATGAACAAATTGAAGAAGAACGAACAGCCCGGACACTCAATGATAAGTTGGAAATGATTGGTGACGACAGGAGTGGTTTATACTTATTCGATCGGGATATTATGAATTATCGCGGTAAACAGTGATGAGTTATTATCCGAAATAATATTTCCCCAACTATTCTTTACTTGATAAAATAGTTGGGGATTTTTTATTAAAATCTTTTTCCTACGATCAGTGATATATGAGTAATGGCATCACCATTGGTGTCATTTTGAAAACTGGGCTCAATACCCAGCAAGATTCCTTTTTGAAAGGTATAGGAGTAACGGAATCCAGCCAGGAATCCTACGGTGAGCTCTCTTTGTGCTACTCGATGATCGAACGTAAATGCAGGCACTGTACCTGGCGGTACGGAAATAGCTCTAACCGTATAACCATTACTACCAAGATTACCAGATTGATACCTTACAACTGGTCCTGCACCAAAACTAAAATCGTGCTTATTGGTTCTGAAAAATGAATAACGTCCCAGCGCATGTACCTGAAACCCTGCTGTTGTTACCCTTAATGAGCCATCGCTGGTGCCTGAACCTCCTGGTGAGGTATAGGTATATATATCAGCACCATCATGGATGGTTCCTTTAAAACCCATATCAATCGAAATATTTTTTTTCAGGAAATAGCTGTACTCAGCACCAAATGAAATCCCGGTTAAATCGCCCGTACCATGCGTACTATGTCCAATCAGGAATTGAATCGATTTTCGAGGTAAAGGGGGGCTTACTTTTTTAATACGCTTTTGTTTACTTTCCTGCGCATGCAATGAGGTACTAAAAATGCTAAAAATAGATAGTATGTATACAATAGCTTTCATAATAATGGAGTTATTTAATTAACAAAACTGGTATGCTGTAATGATGTTCTGCGCGACCTTGTGTGAGGACGAAGTTCCTTTTAGTTGAAAGAATACAAGCATAATCCTGAGCGTAACCTGAGAAAGGATAGTTGATACTAAAGTTCCTCCTAGAACAAACCAAACAACATGCCATCTACTTTACCAATGATTTCCCCAAAATGCTCTTCCTGCTCTGCGAACTTATTTTTGTCGCAATCAATTACTAATAAGGGACCCTCCTGGTAGTTGTCAATCCACTTATTGTAATATTCATTCAGTCTTTTAAGGTAATCAAGGCGAATATTTTCCTCATATTCCCTGCCTCTTTTTTGAATCTGGGCAACCAGTGTTGGCACTGATGCTTTCAAATAAATGAGCAGGTCTGGTGGTTGTACCATGGTTTTCAGGGTTTGAAAGAACTGGAAATAGTTATCAAAATCCCTTTTGCTCATTAAGCCCATTTCATGGAGGTTGGGCGCGAATATATTGGCATCCTCATAAATGGTACGATCCTGAATAACGGTTTCTGTTCCGCGGTGAATATCCAGTAATTGATTGAGGCGACCATTTAAAAAATAGATCTGCAGATTAAAACTCCAGCGAGGCATGTCCTCATAGAAATCCATCAGGTAAGGGTTATGATCTACATCCTCAAATTGCGGAATCCAGCGATAATGTTTGCTGAGCATTTCAGTGAGGGTAGTTTTACCTGCGCCGATATTACCGGCGATAGCAACATGTTTTGGTTTCTTGAGTTTTGCCATAAAAATGAAAATACGAAGATTAGGATAAATGGGGGGAGTTTTTTACTGATCAATTAGGGTTCGGGTTAATACTCCATTCCCACCGCATTCCTAACCAGCTTAAGTGTTTCGCTTGCACTGGCTCTGGCTTTATCGGCACCCTGACGAATAATACGGTTCAACAGCGCATGATCCTGCTGTATTTCTGTGGCCTTTGCTCTGATAGGTGCAATGAACCGGATCATATCTTCTGCCAGTTGTTTTTTCATATCACCATAACGAATGATGCAGTTACCTTCACTGCTGGCATTGAAATCATCATCGAATTTTTGTACCGTATCTGGCGTGCTTACCAGTTTCATGAGTGTGAAAAGGTTGGCGATATAATCAGGCTTCTCCGATTGAGGGGTTAAAGGACCCTGGTCGGTTTTGGCCTTCATGATTTTTTTTCGGATCGCTTCATCTTCATCGGCGAGGTAGAGGGTATTCATCTGGTTCTCGCTCTTACTCATTTTCCCATTGCCATCCAGACTTAATATTTTCACCAGCTCACCACCGTAATTAAATGCCTGTGGTAAAGGCAATACCTCTCCGTAACGATGATTAAAGCGTTCTGCAAAGTTCCTGGCCATTTCCAGGTGTTGCTCCTGATCTTTGCCTACGGGTACTTTTACGGCCCTGTGAATGAGTATATCGGCTGCCTGCAATACAGGATACGTTAATAAGCCGGCGTTTACGTTATCTGGTTGTAGTCGTACCTTTTCTTTAAAAGTGACTGTTTTCTCCAGTTCGCCTTTGTAGGCCATCATATTCAGGTACAGATATAATTCAGCGATCTCAGGTACATCACTTTGTATGTAGAGGGCTACTTTATCGGGATCTAGTCCGCATGCAATATTTTCCGCGATCACCCGGTGTACGCTGTTCTTCAGTTCTTTGGTATCGGGGTGAGTAGTGAGGCTGTGCCAGTTGGCTACAAAGAAATAACAGTTAAACTCATCCTGCATCCTTACATAGTTACGCATGGCGCCAAAATAATTCCCCAGGTGCAGGAAGCCTGTAGGGCGAATGCCGCTTAATACAACCTCTTTCATGGGCGCAAATATAGGAAAGTTGCAGGTGGTTAACGGGGCTTTGTGTATTGCACAGACAGGTATTTGTTTAAGGTGAACGAATATGGCCTTTAGTTGGGATATTTGCGGATAAAAGAACCTATCAGCGCTTTTTCTCACATATTATCTTCTCCAATAGAATACCTGAAGGGGGTAGGCCCTTTAAGGGGCGATCTCCTGCGTAAAGAATTGGAGATACATACATTCGAAGACCTGCTGAATCATTTTCCCCATCGCCATATCGACAAAACCAAAGTGAGTCTGATCAGGGATATTGGGGTGCATACCGAATTTATCCAGGTAGCCGGTATATTGGAGGAACCGGTTATACTAGGAGAAAGAAGGGCAAAGAGATTGGTTGCTCAATTGAGAGATGCGTCGGGTACATTAGAGCTTACCTGGTTCCAGGGGATCAACTGGGTGCAAAAGACGCTCATACCCGGACAACGTTACCTGGTATTTGGCAGAACTGGTTTCTTTAACGGTAAGGCACAAATGGTACATCCGGAAATAGAAGCGTTTGTGCCAGCAAAGGCCGATGGCAAGGAATACCTCGAACCTGTTTATCCGGCCACCGAAAAACTTAAAGCAAGATCACTGAATGGTCGTCAGCTGGGGAAACTCACTTATCAGCTCTTCTCCCAAATCAAACCCACCGACCTTCCCGAGAACCTGCCTGCTGAAATACTGAGTAAGCTTCAACTTATGAATAGGTATGAAGCCTATTGTAATATTCATTTTCCCGTTCATGCAGAAGCCTATCAGCAAGCTTTACGCAGGCTGAAGTTTGAAGAACTCTTCATTGCACAACTCCGGCTTAATCTGATTCGTTTACAGCGGCATGCAACAAGCAGAGGGGTAGTATTTGAAAAAGTGGGGGATCTGTTCAATAACTTCTATAATCATTACCTGCCTTTTGAGTTAACCGGCGCACAAAAAAGGGTGATTAAAGAAATCAGGATGGATACTGGGCGCGGACATCAAATGAATCGTTTGTTGCAAGGTGATGTGGGTAGTGGTAAAACTATGGTGGCATTGCTGAGCATGCTATTGGCGGCCGATAATGGCTATCAGAGTTGCCTGATGGCGCCCACTGAGATCCTGGCACAACAACATTATACTGGCTTAAAGGAATTATTACGGGAAATGCCCGTAGAAATCGCCCTCCTTACAGGAACAGTGAAAGGAGCTGAAAGAAAAAGAATTTTAAAAGGCTTGCAGGATAATACCATTCACTTTGTAGTGGGTACCCATGCTGTGATTGAAGATAAAGTACAGTTCCAGCAGTTGGGTTTGGTGATTGTTGATGAGCAGCACCGCTTTGGTGTGGCACAGCGGGCCAAACTCTGGGAAAAGGCCAAATTGCCGCCGCATGTATTGGTCATGACAGCCACGCCCATACCACGTACACTAGCCATGACAGCCTATGGCGATCTGGATTATAGTGTGATGGATGAATTGCCTCCGGGCCGTCAACCCATCACTACCGTACATAGGAATGAAACAGCCAGGGCCAGTGTAATGGATTTTGTGAAAGGAGAAGTAGCCAAGGGCAGACAGGCCTATTTTATTTATCCGCTGATAGAGGAAAGTGAGAAATTAAGTTATGAAGATCTGATGCAGGGATATGAACAGGTAAAAAGTTTTTTTCCCGAACCCAAGTATCGGATCAGCATGGTACATGGCAAACAACCCCAGGAACAAAAAGAAGTGAACATGCAACGTTTTGTTCAGGGCGACACACAAATAATGGTGAGTACAACGGTGATTGAAGTAGGGGTGAATGTGCCCAATGCCACTGTTATGGTGATTGAAAGCACTGAGAAATTCGGTCTTTCACAGCTTCACCAGCTTCGTGGGAGGGTAGGAAGGGGCTCTGAAAAAAGTTTTTGCATTTTATTAACGGGGTCCAAAGTAAGCAAAGATGCCCGGGAACGTATCAAGATAATGTGTGCCACCAACGATGGATTCCTGATTGCAGAGAAAGACCTTGAATTGAGGGGGCCTGGTGATATTGAAGGAACCCGCCAGAGTGGTGTATTGAACTTTAAAGTTGCCAGTATTGTTAACGATAAAGATCTGCTGGAACTGGCGAAGGAACTGGCAGAACAAATATGTAACGAAGACCCTGAGCTGGAAATGGCAAAGAATTTGCTGTTAAAAGAGTATCTGCGTTCTCAGAAAGGTAAAAATGCCTGGAGTCGCATTTCATGATACAACTTTAACAGAGGCTTGTACGTAAATAGTTGTATCTTAATTAAAACCGAGGGTTGTTAGCGTGAAAAAATTAGCCGTATTCATTGTGTTACTGTTTGCTGTGCTGTATGGTAGGGCACAGTCTTATTTGGAGTTCGTTGAGAATAAGGGGCAATGGGATAAGGCGATTAAATTTCAGGCAAATATGGGAACCGGCTTGATTGCCTTACAAGCCGATGGTTACCGGGTTATGCTATACCATCCTGATGATCTGGCAAAAGTGAATCCACATCCGGAACATGATCACAGTGGAAATGGTGGGGGTGGAGATCGGACGGAAGAAATCAAAAAAGCAACCACAGCCGCCAACAATGCTGCATCAGCCAAAACATCCGGGGCCTCGGCAGCGAATATCTTCAGAAGTCATGTGTATCAGATAAAATTTCTCAATGCCAATCCCCGTGCCTTACTTGTACCGGAGAAGGCGCAGAATACCTATAATAACTATATCCAGGGTAATGATCCGTCCAAATGGGTGGGTAATTGTAAAATTTATCAGGCCATAACCTACAAAGACATCTATCCCAATATCGATATCCGCTATTATACCAGTAATGGAACATTGAAGTATGATATCATTGTACATCCGGGAGGGGATTTGTCGAATGTGGCATTTTATGTTGATGGTGCCAATGGATTACAGGTGAAGGATGGAGCATTGATGATCAAGAATAGTATTGGAGATGTGAAGGAAATGCCACCGTATTCATACCAGATCGGCGGTGATAAAAAAACGGAAGTATCCTGTAGTTATGAAGTAAGGGGCAATATTGTTCGGTTTAAATTGAACGGTGACTACGATAAAAAACAAATATTGATCATCGATCCGGATGTAGTATTCTGGGGCTATTCAGGCAGTACCGCCGATAACTGGGGTTTTACAGCTACATACGATGGTAGCGGTAATTTCTATGCTGGGGGTACAGTATTTCAGGGAGGTTCATTTCCGGTTAGTAATGGTGCTTTTCAGCAAAGTTTTCAGGGAGGTACAGCTGTAGGAGGTGTGCCCGGTGTAGATATTGGTATTATTAAGTTTGATGCAACTGGTGCAAATCGCCTTTATGCTACCTATATTGGTGGGAGCGGTAATGAGCAGCCACATAGCCTGGTTGCTGATGCACAAGGAAACCTGTTTATTGCGGGTAGAACAACCTCCCAAAACTATCCGTTACAGGGTGGGCTGCAAAGAGTAGGTGATGGAGGTGATGCCGATATTATTATTACCAAACTTAATCCCACCGGAACAGGTTTATTAAGTTCTGTGAGAATTGGCGGACGAGGGGTAGATGGGGTGAATATCAGAGCGAATTATGATGGTACATTGGAGCCCATCTCAATCAGGCGTAATTATGGGGATGACGCCCGCAGTGAAATTATATTGGACCCGGCTGGAAATGTGATCCTGGCTGGGGTAACTCAATCAACTGATTTCCCTGTTTCTGCCAACGCTTTTCAACCTACACCCGGTCGGCCAACTCCTACTGCTAATAATCAAAATCCATTTTATCAGGATGGCGTGCTCATCAAGATGACGGGAGATCTGAACAGTGTGGTCTTTACTTCCTTCCTTGGTGGAACTGGTGATGACGCAGCTTTTGTTGTAGCAGTTAGTCCGGTTGATGGTAATATCTATGTGGCAGGTGCAACAGCAAGTACTGATTTTCCTGGTAATAAGGCAGGGGTGCTCAATCCTACCAATCAGGGAACAATTGATGGCTATGTAGCTGTGGTAAGTCCCGATGGATCTTCTCTTGTCCGAAGTAGCTATTTTGGAAGAGCAGGTATTGATGTGATCTATGGAATACAGTTTGATCGACAGGGGTATCCTTACATAACAGGAACAGCATTACAGCCATGGACCATCATTAATAGTCCTTTTAATGCGAATGGTAACCAGGCTAATGGAAGGCAGTTTATTGCTAAACTAAACCCGGATCTTTCTTCTTTCCTATACTCCGCAAATTTTGGAACTGGCACCGGCACTGCTTCAAATATATCTCCAACCGCATTTTTAGTAGACCGCTGTGGTAACACCTATGTTTCAGGATGGGGGGGGGTAATGGGTACCTATCCGAGTGCTGGTACGCGAGGATTGATAACTACAGGTACCACGCAAATCCGAAACACAACAGATAACTCGGATCTATATTTCTTTGTATTGGAAAGAGATGCCAGGTCAGTTCTTTATGCCACTTTTTTTGGCTCAGTTGAAACAGTAAATAATCTGGTTATTGGTGACCATGTGGATGGTGGTACCAGTAGGTTCGATCAAAATGGAACTATTTATCAATCAATTTGTTCTTGTGGGGGAAACCAAGGTGGCACAACCATTCCCGGTACAGCTGGCGTATGGTCAAGAAACAATATGTCCAGAAACTCCAGCAGATGTAATATCCTGGCTATTAAAATGGCCATCAACCTTGCTGGTGTAGGCGCCGGATTGCAGGCGTCTATTAATGGCGTAGTGCGTGATACAGCTGGCTGTGTACCACTCACTGCCGAGTTCAGAGACACACTTGCACAGGGAACAGCTTACTATTGGAATTTTGGTGATGGCTCTCCTGAAATCAGAACTACTGTTCCCAATATCTCTCATACCTTCAATAATATTGGTATCTATCGCGTTCGACTGATCTCCGTAGATTCATCAACCTGTAACCTCGCTGATACCGCCTTTATTACCATGCGGGTAAGAGCAGATGAAGCCATACTTTCTTTTACAGGTACAAAATTACCACCCTGTGAATCTACTGAGTATGAATTCAATAATACCTCCATTGCACCTGCTGGTAAACCCTTCACCAATCAAAGCTTCCGCTGGGATTTTGGTGATGGTACCACGCAATTAGCAGGAGGAGGTATAGTTCGTCATACCTATGCAACAGGCGGCACCTACGATGTTAAACTGGTTTTAGTCGATACGAATTATTGTAATCATCCGGATAGTGTAGTACAACAATTCAGAATTTCTCCCAATGTAGTCTCACGGTTTACAGTGCCTACGCCTGCCTGTGCACCCTATACAGCGGTGTTTACCAATACTTCTCTAGCGGGACAACAATTCCAGTGGGATTTTGGCGATGGGGGTACTTCCACCCAAACCAATCCCATACACCTTTACGCTACACCAGGCACCTATACCGTACGATTGATCGCTATCGATAATGCAACCTGTAATTTGAGAGATACCAGTTTTCAAACCATTGAAGTGAGTGGTAGTCCTACAGCAGGTTACACTTATTCCCCCAATCCTACAGAAGCCAATACCCCTGTTACGTTCCTGAATACCTCGACGGGTGGTACTAACTACAAGTGGACATTCGGCGATGGTGATTCATTGATTACGGTGCAAAGAGATACACTGGTTGCTCATCAGTATATCCGAAGCGGTACTTATAATGCTTGTGTAATCGCTTTCAATAATACCGGTTGTAGCGATACTACTTGTCAGGCAATAACGGTAACCGTGAATGATCTGGTAGATGTTCCCAATGCATTCTCACCTAATGGCGATGGCCGTAATGACCGGATCTTTGTACGCGGTTTTGGTATTGCTAAAATGACCTGGCGTATCTATAACAGATGGGGGGTAGAAGTATATACCAGTACAAATGTGAATGAAGGGTGGGATGGTACTTACAAAGGAAGAATACAACCTCAGGAAGTATATCACTATATTTTACAGATTGAGTTTGCCAATGGGGACCGAACCACTAAGAAGGGCGATATCACATTATTAAGATAAAGCGGGGGGGGGGAATATGAAAAAATGGACACAAAAATTATTGGTTGGGGTAATAGCAGGGCTATCATGCGGTTATGTAACAAATACAACTGCACAAAGCCTCAATTTCTCTCAATACTTCAATACCCCCATGCTGATTAATCCTGCAAATACAGGATTCAATCCCGACTATGATTATCGTATTGGCGGTAACTACCGCAACCAATGGGCAAGTGTTGGTACACCTTTTCGTACCATGAGCCTTTGGGGTGATGCGAAACTTTTCGCCGACCGGTTTGAGAATGGCTGGATGGGGGTAGGGGGTTCTTTGTACAGCGATCGTGCAGGTAGTGGTAATCTTGTATCTACCGAAGCCTATGCCAGTGTGGCCTACCACCAGATGATTGGTTATAATAGCTTACTAAGCGGTGGATTTAACCTGGGCTATGTGTCGAAACGTATTGATATTTCTAAACTCACTTTTGATGGGCAGTGGAATGGACGTTTCTTTGATGCCAGCATTCCCTCCAATGAACCGTTTGCCTTTAGTAAAACCAGTTACCTGGACCTGCAGATTGGTTTGAACTATGCCTATTTTGCATCCGATAATTTTTACCTGAATGCCGGGGTGAGTGTACAACACCTGAACAGACCCAGTGAAACATTCTTCGCACCCAATGCATCAGATCCGAGACTCGATCGCAGGTACACCGGATTCCTCAATGCCAGTTTGAAAGTGCAGGATCTTTGGATCATTAATCCAAATGTGTATGTGAGCAAGATGAGCTCATCCTGGGAAACCGTACTTGGTTTTAATGCCAACCGAGACCTTACCGGTGATGGCTCCCAGCAATTGATTCTTGGTTTGTATTATCGCCACAAGGATGCAGTAATTCCGATGGTGGGTTTTGAGAAAAACAATACGCGGATATTATTCAACTACGATGCTACTATTTCCACACTGGGCCCCGCTATAGGCACAAGAGGTGCTTATGAAATATCGATTGTTAAGAGCGGTATACTCAGCAGCGGCGGACGTGGTATTAAATGTCCTACGGTTAGATTTTAATAGCAAAAGAGCAACATGATCATTGCTCTTCTGCCACTAAAACCAAATCTTACAGATCAATTCTTTTTTGTCCATCCTTATTTTTTGAAATGGTATAATTTCCCTTTTTCAGGTAACGCTCATATCGCTGGTTTACCTTATCAGATTGCTCTTTACCATTCAGAATGAGTTTTTGGTTTTTCACTTCGATTTCATAAATACCATCCTTGTCGATCAGGCCATCCTCATCCAATTGATTCACCATATCCTTCAAATCCTTTAATTCCTGTGTGGCTTTCTTTAAACCGCCATTCACTTTTTTCATGGAACCATTTATTTCCTGATTGATTTCCTTCCAATCAATATCGGAAGTGATTTGTCCGGCTAATTTTACTTCTTTCAGGGCCTCACTAATTTCCCGGTTAATTTCCTTCCAATCGATTTCCTTTATTGCAGTTTCAGCCACTTTAATTTCCTTGAGCGCATCTCTGACTTCACGATCAATTTCCTTCCAATCAATTTCTTTCATGACTTCCTCGGCAATTTTTACCTCTTTCATGGCATTAGCCACTTCCTGGTCTATTTCCTTCCAGTTAATAGACCGCATGGCCTCATTAATTACCTGGCCAAGGTTAGATAATTCAATTCTGAGGGTTGGGCTGATTTCATGAAGTTCTTTCAGTGCATCTTCCATCTCATCCAGTTTGTACTGTTTAGCAGGTCGTTGCTTGCTGGTGGCCGGTTTTGATTTGATGGTGGTGTCGACCTTTTTTGTTGCCTGAACTGGGCCTTGTTCTCCCTGAATACCCTTCCAGCCAAGAAAGGTGATCGCCGCAATGGTAATGGCTGTCAGAGGAATCCAGGTTCTCAATTGTGTAGTTTTCATAATGTTGCTATTTGATTGACGAATTATTTCGTAGTAAATGTACGAATGAATTCGTTCTATAGGGCTAAACTTGATGAACGGTAATATTTTAACAGTTTCAGGGGTGGCAGAAGGATAAATAATAGGACAGGTGCTGTGCATGAATGTTTTATATTGCAGCTCTCAATCAATCAGATATGAAATACGAACCATTAGATCCAGCTATCTTCATCCAGCACCGGAAACAATTTACCAAAGCCATGCTGCCCAACAGTATTGCGCTATTTGTGAGTAATGATGAATGGCCCTATAATGGGGATGCCTTGCATAAATTCAAGCAGAACTCAGATCTTTTCTGGTTAAGTGGGATTACGCAGGAAGATTCCATGGTGATCCTGTTTCCTGATTGTCCAGATCCCAAGTACCGCGAAGTGCTGGTATTGGTAAGACCCAATGAGTTGAAAGAGAAATGGGATGGCAAGCGCTTGCGTGTATCGGAAGCTACGGCTATTTCCGGCATCAAGACCATTGTATGGTTAGATAGTTTGGATGCGCTTTTACAAACCTGGATTCACCTGGCCGATAATATTTACTTATCCAGCAACGAAAATGATCGCAAAGCCACATTGATCCGTACGCATGAGTATCGTTTCATTGATGAGATCCAGGCCCGTTACCCGCTTCACCAATACCATCGCTCTGCCCGCATTATGAAAGACCTGCGTGCGATTAAGAGCAAGGAAGAAGTAGCGGTGATTCAAAAAGCCATTGATATTACCGATCTTACTTTCCGTCGCTTGCTCAAGTTCATCAAGCCCGGTGTTATGGAATACCAGATTGAGGCAGAGATCTATCATAGTTTTCTGAATCAGCGTGCTACAGGACCAGCTTACCACAGCATCATTGCTGGTGGCGACAGGGCACGTATCCTGCATTATGTAAGCAATAACCAGGAATGTAAATCGGGTGAGTTACTGCTCATGGACTTTGGCGCAGAATACGGCGGTTATGCGGCCGACCTTACACGAACTGTTCCTGTGAATGGTAAGTTTACCAGTCGTCAGAAGCAGGTGTACAATGCCTGTCTGCACCTGCACAATTATGCCAAAAGCATTCTCAAGCCAGGTATATCTATTGTTGATTATACAGAAAAAATAGGCGAGGAAGCCACCAAACAATTCCTGAAAATAGGTTTGCTGAATAAGTCGGATGTTAAAAACGAGGATCCTGAAAACAGGGCGTATCGCAAATATCTCTATCATGGCATATCTCACCACCTGGGTTTAGACGTACACGATCTGGGTACAAGAACAGCACCGATTAAAGCAGGAATGGTATTTACTATTGAACCCGGAATTTATATTGAAGAGGAGCAAATGGGGGTAAGGATCGAAAATAATTTCTGGATCACCAAAAATGGTAATATTGATTTGATGAAGAATATTCCGATCACTGTTGAAGAGATCGAGTCTTTAATGAAAAAATAATAGATAGTAGTCACAGGGCAAAGTAGTATGCACTACTTTGCCCTGTTTTCATTTGTATATTCGCATAGGGCCGTGTAAGGCCATGTTCATACCCGCAA
>VFQP010002269.1_pt1 | contig 22059 bp, 17 predicted proteins | sample 3512351 | NCBI WGS metagenome assembly VFQP01 (sample SAMN10412372, study PRJNA504923) | tailings metagenome | isolation source: Relicate 1 Philex TSF1 revegetated site | place: Philippines: Tuba, Benguet | collected 2017-08-29
GGCGGGCCGATCCCGTCGACGTCCCCGAGGTGCATGTGAGAGCGCGCCGCAAGTTTTCTGACCTCTTGTCCCAGGTGACGAGCGGGCGCAACGGCTCGCCGACGCAGTCGCGTATTCTTCTGTTCCATGGTCAATCTGGAGCCGGAAAGACGCATCTTCTGCGCGCGCTTCGGACCGCTGCGCATCGCGAAGGCAGGGCCTATTTCGGCTATGCCCAGATGACGCCCGACATTTCCAACTATGCGGAATACTACCTCCGCCGCCTGATCCATTCGCTGGAAAAGCCCTATGACCCCGACAACGACGGCATTAGCGGGCTGACCCGTCTGACCAACCACCTCGTGGGTGACACCGAGGTTCTCTCCAAGGCGAGCCTCGAGCAGCTGCGTGAAGGCGCTCTCTCCGACGAAGAGCTCGCCAGCCTCATTCTGAGGCTGGCCGATGAAGTCGTCGCCAGCGCGAAATTCCGCGAGCTTGAGCTAGACATCAACATCGTGCGCGCCCTGCTCTACCTCGAGCGCAAGGACCCGCGTATTGATCAGCGAGTGCGCCAGTACCTGTTCGGGCGGCAGCTTACCGCGCTCGCGCATCAGGCCGTTGCGGCGCTCGATCCCAACACCGGAGAGGACCGCGCGTTCGAGATCATCACGGCCCTCGGCACGTTGATGTGGACCGTGGAGCGGGCAGCGCTCGTCTTCTCGATCGATCAGGTCGAGGATCTGCGCTTCTTTTCAGATGCCGACGAGCGCTTTCAGAAGGCGGCGCGCGACCTCATCCAGATCGCGAACCGCCTTCCGAACGCGATCATCATCATTTCTTGCCTAGAGGATTTTTATGGGCAGGTGCGCGGCGTGCTCGCGCAGTCATATATCGACCGCATCGAGAAGTCCGGCCCTGTGCCCCTTCTCGAAACCCGCACGCCGGAAGAAGCCCGGCTGATTATCGCGAGGCGCCTCGAGCACCTCGCCGAGGAAGGCGCCGGGCTCGGCTTTCCCGATCCCGCACAGTACTTCGGTCCGGATTTCTTCGAGGAATTCGGCGGTCTTTCCACGCGCCGCCTGCTCGAGCACGCGCAGAGCCGCCTACGCGATAAGACCGCTCCGGAGCAGGACGACGAGCCGGGCGAACAAGGCGGCTCCTGGACATCGACGCTGGCTTCCGTGCTCGGGGGCTTCTTCGGCAACGCCGAGGGCGAATCCAGTTCGCGCCCCCTCGCGCCATTGGTCGATTACCGCGATGCCTGGGAGCGCTTCCAGAGCGCTTCCGAAGCAGAAATCCCGTCCGACGAAAACGAGCTGCTCGATGTGTTTACGTCCGCTCTCGCGCTCGCACGCGAGGAGTGGGGTTCCGCCATCAAGCTCAACATTGGTCGCCTCGAAATTTCCGACGAGGTGCCCGCCATCGACGTGCGGATCAATCACAAGTCCGGGCATATGAGCGATCTGCGCGTGTTCTTGTGCAATCGCACGACACAGGGCGGCGGCCTGAAGCGGCAGTTGGACAAGGTGCTGCCGATGACGGCCGGCAAGACCTGCGTAATGCTGCGCGCGAGCGACTATCCGCCCAACAAGAAGAACCAGACGGCGCAGGCATTCCGCAAATTCCGCGAGGGCGGCGGGCGTCTCTTCACCATCCCGATCCCCGAGTGGGAGCGCATGATGATGGTGCGCGAGTTCTACGCGCACTACAAGAACGACCCCGGCTTCCAGGCCTGGTTCGAGGACGCCAAGCTGCTCTCGAACATCATCTCGATCATCAGCGTTCTGCGGCTCGATCTTCTGGGCCGCGCGCTGCCGCGCGTAACGCGTGAGCAGGATGCGACGACCGACGTCGCACGGCCGAAAAACGCGGAGTCGCGGGCGCCGGATCCGGCCCTGCCGCCCCCGTGGTCTCTGACCGGCGAACAAGCGGAGGTCCTACCCGCAAACGACGACGAGCTGCCGCTATCGGTTATCCTCGACGAGACGGGCGCGAACGGGACAAGCATTCTTGCCGGCCGCGAAATCGGTGGCCGCAGCAAGCCCGTCTCGCTGAACATGAACGTGCTGAAACGCCACGCCGCAGTTCTGGGTGGCTCGGGCTCAGGTAAGACGACGCTTGCGCTCTGCATCATCGAGCAGCTTCTGCTCAAAGGCATTCCCGCGGTCCTCATCGACCGCAAGGGCGACCTTTGCAGCTACGCCAACCCCGATGTCTGGCGCGCGAACGACGACGAGTTCGGCGAGCGCCGCGGCGAACGCGAGCGGCTTGCCGACGCGATCGATGTGGCGGTCTACACGCCGGGCCGCTCGTCCGGCCGTCCGATCTCGATCACGCTGCTGCCGAACGGCATCAACGAGCTTCCGGACCACGAGCAGCAGCTCCTGGCCAACCTCTCGGCCGCCGCGCTCGGCGACATGCTGCATCTCAAGAACTCGGCGACGCACCAGAAGCAATCCGGCACTCTGTCGGTCGCGCTTCGTATTCTCGGCTCTCGCCATAGCCGCGAGGTAACGCTCTCCGACCTTATCGCCCTTCTCGAGGACGAGGATCCGGAGCTGACCGATCTGACGCAGCGTATGGACCCGTCCGGCAAGATCCGCCGCGACCTCGTCGCCCAGCTCGACAGTCTTCGTCACCGCAACGCCGCGCTGTTCGAAGGCGGCGGTGAGAGCCTGCGCATGGACAGCCTGCTCGGCATCGGGCCGTTCGCACGCGACGGCCGCACGCGGCTGTCGATCATCTACACGGGCTTCCTCGGCGACAACGAGAACATCCTGTTCTGGGTCTCGCAGTTCCTTTCGGAAGCGCTGCGCTTCTGCCAGCGCAACCCGAACGATGAGCTGCAGGCCGTCGTCATGTTCGACGAGGCCGACCTCTATATCCCGGCCAACGCCAAGCCGGCCACAGCCGAGCCGCTGCAGAGCCTGCTGAAGCGGGCCCGTTCGGCGGGCCTCGGCCTCATGCTGGCGACCCAGTCGCCGGGCGACCTAGACTACAAGTCCCGCGATCAGATCACGAGCTGGTTCATCGGCCGCGTCCGCGAAGATACCGCGCTCCGCAAGCTCAAGGCCGCGTTCCAGAGCGAAAGCGGTCTCGATCCGGCGGCCGTGCTGCCGGGCCAGACTGTCGGTGAATTCCATCTCGTCCAGGAAGGCCTGGTCCGCTCGATGAAGGCGCAGCGCTCGCTCATCGAAGCCGAGCAGGTACCGTTCGATCGCATCGAGCAGCTTGCCAACGAAACCAAGGGCCAGGACGAGCGTCAGCTTCGCTTGTTTGATGCCCTGCGGACGTCGAGTGCACGCCGATCCTAGGTCGGCGGAGCATCAACTTTCGCGACCCAAGGGGCGAGTTGCATCAGGGCAACAATTTGAGCTGAATCGCGCCGGCTAGATCGCAGGCTCGGCGCGATTTTCAGTCGTCGCAAGCAAATTGTTTGCTGAGAAATCGTATCAGAAGCCTCTGAAACTAATGCTAAAAACGGCCCGTTCGCCGGGCTTTTGACGCGTTGCAGCACAACCAATTCGCTCCCGCGAGATAAGATTGTGGCAAAATTGGGAATAGCGGGTGAGGGAATTATTTTCTTGTTGTATTATCCTCATGTTTCGCGGGTGAGGGGTCCTCGCGAAACGGCGAAGACATTCACGAAGCGTGGGCGGCTTCGGGAATGGGTGAGTAGCGTGCGGGGTATGTCGTGTTATGGTTGCGAAGTCATTTTTGATGCTTGTGGTGGCCACTTTAATTGGTCCGGCGATCGGAGTTGGGCTCTTCGTCCTTCTCAATACGATGTAGGCGCCGGCCGCGTGGCGGTCCTCCGAAAATTTGGAACGGCCGGCTTGCCTTGATGCGGTGAGCGCGGTCTTACGGTCGGCTCTCGGCGGCTTCCCGCTTTGCCGGAAACCGCGCGTGCGCTGCCAAATTTTCCCCGAGCTTCCGCCATAAATTGTTTCTACGACAGAGAGGTCGCCAGCGGCGCTTCCGGCCTGGCCGTCTTCGAATTTCTGTCGCGTGATGCTGCTTCTTTTCCGACTTGTCGCCCGTGCGCGCGAGCTTCTGATCAGCATCCCGATGCGGATCACGAGCCTGTTCGGAGAATGGGTCGCGTTCAATCCGCGCCTCGGTCCGTTCCGCTACGTTCTCCTCGCCTCCGTCGCCTATATCCTTTTCGCGGTTCTGCTCGTCTATGCCGTCGCGCCTTTGCGAGGCTTTACTGGCCATTATCTGCTTGGCGAGAAGCTTCGCTATGATGCGGAGCGATGGCTCGCCACGGCTATCTACGATCGATCGGGCGCTTTCGTCGGCACCTTCGACGCTCGTCTCGATAGTCAGCGCGACGTCAACTACACGGACGCGGCCATCGGCATTGGCGCCTACACGGCGAACCCGGATCACAAGTCGATCCCAGTGCGCGAGGTGCCGCCTCGGTTCTGGCAGTGTCTCGTCCACCACGAGGATCGCTATCTTGGCACTTGGCTCAATCCATTCGGCATCGACCTCGCGGGCGTTCTCAAGATCCCTTACTCGTCGCTGCGCCGCTCGATTGCGCTGAGACGCCCCAGCATCGGCGTCGGCGGATCCACGCTGCCCATGCAGCTCGTTCGGGTGATTTACAACACGCCGCCGCACGCGGGCGAAGGCGCCGTCACTAAGCTTTCACGCAAGTTTTCCGAATGGTGGTTGGCGCCCGTCGTCTACCACGAGCTGACGCGCGGTGGCGATGCTTCGCCCCTGAAGCAGTGGGCGGCAAATCACATTTGGCTCGCGCAACGGACGGGCGGCGCGCCGCTGCAAGGCGTGGAGATCACGAGCCGCGTCGTATTCGGCAAGGACGCGAGCGAGCTGTCGACTGCCGAGCAATTCGTTCTGGCTTCTGCCGTCAACAAGCCGATCATCCTGCTGTCGGGAGACGAGCGTCTCAACAAGGTTCGCCTCGACCGTTGGCGCTTCATCGTCGAGGTGCGCGCGCGCCTCTGTGCGGAGGCGCTGATTTCCGACGAGGCAGAGAAGAAGCAGGTGCTCTTCGAGCTTATTGCGATGGCTGGCGGGCCGCCTGATCCGAAGGTCAGGCCGAAGCTGCAAGCCGCGCTCGATCGCTACGCGCCGGATCAAGCCCGACGCGCCGAGGCCAATCCGGTTGCTCGTGCCAATGCGTTGATGCCCGCGGCTCGCTTCGGCCTTCGCGAGGAGATGAAAGAGCTCTACGGCTTCGCATGGCGCGAACATGTGCGCGGCGTGACGGCCACCTTCGACGCGGCTGCGAACTTAGGTTTTCACGAGAAAATCAAAACCGGTCTCGCGAAGATCGATGGGGCCGTGCATGGGAAACTGAACCCCGGCTACACGCTCGATCCCGCCCGTGTCGGTGCCGACGTCAAGCTTCCGACGATCACGGTCGTCGCCGCCAACGCAAAGGGAGAGATCATCCGCTACTACGAAGCGGGAGAAACCGCTCCTTACTTCGGGTCACCCGTCGCGCGAGACCCGGCCACGGGATACTACCTGCCTGGTCGCGACCCCCGCATGATCGCTTCTACCGGCAAGATGATCGCGGCCATCGCCATCGCGAATAGCGGCCGGGATCATATGGGGTCACTCTACGTCGACACGGAAGCGCCCGCGCGTGGCCTCGAAACCTGCGCCAAGGGCAACAGCCGCTTCGGCCGCCGCGCCATAGTTGCGTTCGCTTGCTCGCTCAATGCGCCTTTGATCAATCGCGCGGCGCTCGCAGGACAAGCCCGCATCAAGTCTCTGATAGACGCTTTCGGTTTTGCAATGCCGCCGACCGCTGCCTCGGGACAGGGCACGCCGCCATCGACAGCAGCGGTGCTCGGTCAGATCTCCGGCGCGCCCCGCCGCGTGCACCATATGTCGGCGGTCATCCTTGCTTCTCTTATCGGGCGTGGCGCAACGCCGGTGCGCGAGCCCACCCTGGTGAAGGGCTACGACTTCACGAACGCGGACACGCAAGGCGATAAGCGCGGCGAGGTTGGCGCGCCGATCATTCCCAATCGCCTCATTCAACGCCGCGCCACGCCGTTGCTTCGCGCCTTGCTGTCAGCGCCGCTCTGCTACACATCGAAGGGCGCACCCACGGGCACGCTAAAATCTTTGTCGTCATGGTGCGCCGCGCGCCGCAAGGGCTTGCGCCTGCACTTTGCCAAGACGGGTACGCAAGTGACGGCAGATCCGAATGCCACCGTGGACGTCTGGACGAGCGGTGGGGTGCAATTCGCGAATGGGGCGGCCTATTCCTACGTGGTGGTGGTTGGAACAGGGTCCGGGTCTGAGCCATGGGCCACGAAAGTGCACGCCGCCGACGTCGCCGCCCCATTGCTCGAAATCCTACTGGAGGATCTTTCGAACGATGCGCGCGAAAACCCCATGCCGGGGTTGCTCCCGCCCAAGCCGGCGCCTCGTCCCGTCGCAAGCAACGGCGGGGTCACCGCCGAGGATGCGATGACGCGCGCCCTCAATCTGCAGCAGCTCCGCTAAAAAAGAGCGCGTTCAATAGACGCCCGGCAGGAAACGCCAAGTCCTCTGCGCCAATGCCGAATAGTTTCGGCCAAGCCGTGCGGTGAGCAGACGTTCCTCTTTGCCTGCGGCCAGCTTGTATGCTGCGATCATGAACGCCGCGACGAGCAACGCGATGGGATCGAATGACGTGAGCGGGAGCCAGCTCAGCCAATAGAGGATGTACGACGCATAGAAGGGATGCCGGATAACGCGGTAGATGCCGCGATCGACGACGGCATCGGGCGTCCGGTCGCTGAACGCGAGAGAGAGCCCGCCATGCCGGGTGGCGTAAACCGCGGCGAAGAACAGAATGAAGGCGGCCAAGGAAATCGCAATCGCTAGATCGGCATCCAACCCGGCGACATCGCGGTGGGCGATCGCATGCCAGAGATTGAGTCCGGTGCCTGCTATCGTTGCGATCGTGAGAACGGTAGCGCCGCGCGGTTCGCGTTCAGTCCGCGCGAAGTGCCGCGCCGAAGCCCACGCACCTGCTCCGAGAAAGAGCACATTGATCACAAGACAAAACACGACAAGCATTGAAGTGCCTCCTTCGAGGCCGCGCAGGTCGTTTTGTAAGGAACTCTGAAGCGATCACTTTATCGGGTCCGCCGGGCATATGGTGCAGCTGAAACAGGAATGCGAGCAATCTGGCCATTCCGTATGTTTCGTAAGGTCGCTGACGGAGTGCTAAATCTCGAAAACCACGGCGCCGCCCGTGAGCCCCGCTCCCGCCGCCGTAAGAAGCAACCGCTCTCCTGGCTTGAACGCGCGCTGCTCGGCGGCAATGGAAAGCGAGAGCGGAATGGTGGCGGCTGAACTGTTGCCGTAGAGCGCGACGGTCGAGATGACTTTGTCGTCGGGCACGCCGAGCTGCCTTTGCACGGCGCCCATGATGCGGGCGTTCGCCTGATGAGGAACGAAGTAGTCGATGTCCTCGATCGACAGCGCGGCTTTGCTCAGCGCCTTTTCGGCGGCGCTCGCCATGAGTTTCACGGCGCGTGTGAATACCGCGCGCCCATCCTTGATGGTCATCAGGGTGGCAGCCGGATCGAGATCAGGCGCGAACGGAAGACGGCTGCCGCCGGCAGGAATTTGGATGAGGTCGTAGGCGCCGCCGTCGGACGCCAGATGCACGCCCCGCACGCCGCTGTTCGCGCGGTCCGATGGAGCAAGCAGCGCCGCTCCCGCGCCGTCGCCGAAAAGAAGTGCACTTTTTGGATCGTTCAGGTTGAGACGCCGCGAAAGAATGTTGGCCGCGATCACGAGCGCAGGCGCGTTATTCGCGCGTACGAAGCTATCGGCAAACGTCAGTGCGTAAAGAAACCCGCCGCACGCACCCGCCATGTCGATGGCTCCGGCGCCTGTCGCGCCCAACCGATGCGCGACGAGGGGGGCAGAAGGCGGCAGAAGATGGTCCGGCGTGGAGGTTGCCAGCACGACAAGCCCGATCGCCGATCGATCGATCGCGGCGCGAATCAACGCCATCTCGCCAGCCTTGACTGCCAGGTCGGACAAGGCCTCGTCTGGAGCGGCAAACCGCCTCTCGACAATACCCGTGCGCCGCTCGCTCCAGCCGGCCTCTACGCCCAGCCGGGCCTCGATTTCCGCATTTGTCACGCGCCGCTCGGGCGCATAGTGTCCGAGCGCAATTAGAGCCGATCCCATGCCCTTCCTATAAGCGGCCCGCTTTCCCGCACAAGGTCCAAATCACCTCATGACTAAGCCCATACTGCTTGTGGCCGCCGCAGCGCTCGTCGATCCCGACAATAGGGTGCTTCTTTCCAAGCGGCCGGAAGGGAAATCGCTCGCCGGACTTTGGGAGTTTCCAGGCGGCAAGGTCGATCCTGGCGAGACACCGGAAGAGGCGCTGCGCCGGGAGTTGATGGAAGAGCTGGGTATCGACGTTTGCGAGACTTGCCTCGCGCCCTTTACTTTCGCGAGCCACAGTTACCGCGACTTCCATCTTCTGATGCCGCTGTTCCTCTGCCGGAACTGGGAAGGCGAGCTGGCGCCGCAGGAAGGCCAGGAAATCGCGTGGGTGCGCGCCAAGCGGCTCGCGGACTATCCGATGCCGCCGGCCGATGCGCCGCTCGTCCCGTGGTTGCGCGATCTGTTGGGGTGATCGAATGCGTGTCGAACTTGAGCACGGCCTGTGGCGCCCAATGGCCGAAGCGGATTTGCCGTCCGTGGTGGCCATCGCGGACGTCGTCCACGTCGCCTATCCCGAGGACGATGCGGTCATCGCCGAGCGTCTTAACCTCTATCCGGCCGGATGCGCCCTATTCGAAAAAGACGGCCGCGGTCTCGCCTACGCGCTGACGCATCCCTGGCACTACGCCAAGCCTCCGTCATTGAATATGACGCTCGGTGCGTTGCCGGAAAATCCCACGACCTACTACATCCACGACATCGCCTTGTTGCCGGAGACGCGCGGGTCAGGTGCCGGCTCCGCCATCGTGAAAGCGGTAATCGCTCAAGCAAAGCTGGCTGGCGCATCCAATCTGTCGCTCGTGTCGGTCAACAGCTCTGGCTCATTCTGGCAGCGCTTCGGTTTCGAGGTGGTCGCCGACCCGGCTCTCGACGCGAAGCTCAAGAGTTACGACGACGACGCTCGCTTCATGGTGCTCGAACTCTAAAGTTTGCGTTCCGGAACGCCTAGCGCGTCCGCCAGACGCGTCTTCGCGGAGCCGGGCTTCAGAGGCTGTTGCTGGCTCTCGTGCGGCGCCCACGCCGTCAGCGTCATGATCTCGAACGTCGCCGGAACGCGGCCATTGTCGAGCGCGAAGCGTTCAGCATAAATCTCGGCCGCACGCAGCAGGAGACCGCGCGTAACCGGAACACGCCGCCGCTCCGTCAGCATGTTTGAGCCTCCCATGGCCTTGATGTCGCGCATCAAGGCCAGCGGGTCTGCGTAGGTGACGGTGACGAGGTCGGAGTCCACTACGGGAAGCGCGAAGCCCGCCCGCTGCAAGAGTCCGCCGAGATCGCGCACGTCGGCGAACGGCGCCACGCGAGGAGAGGCACCGCCCAAGAGCTCGTCTTCTGCCAAAAGCCAGGCTTCCCGCAGTTCCGTCAGGGTCCGCCCCCCCAGCATCGCCGCGAGCAGCAATCCGTCCGGCTTGAGCGCGCGCCGGATTTGCACGAGAACGCCCGGCAGGTCATCGACGAGCTGCAACGAAAGCGCCGAGACGACGAGATCGAGCGACGCCGGCGCAAACGGCAGGGCATCGAGTTCTCCCACGACGCGCGGCCCGGGAGCCTGAGCCAGCAGACGCTCCGAAGCGTCGTAGGAGATCAGCCGCGTGATCCTGCCGCTCGATAGAATTCCTCGCCCCAGCACCCCGTGATGCGACCCGAGATCGACGGCCAGAAGAAAGGTTCGCCGCACGATTGCAAGTCGCTCACACAGGTCCTCGGTAGCCCGATTCAGAAGGAAATCGTGTTGCGTTGCCATCTCCGCCACCCTGTTTCGCCGGGCCGTAAGAAGGGGGGTGTCGAAGATGAGCTGCGGTTCGGACATGATGCGAAGGCTTTGGGCCGTGATATGGGTTTCAGTCTAGGGGATATAGGCCATCGAGCTCAAACCTGCGAACGGGAACAAGAGACGTGTCGGAACGACGGCTCGAAAATGAAGAGCGTCCGGATGCTTCGGTCGTCCAGCCGGGTCTTTTCCGCCGCGTGCTCACGACGTTATCCGATATCGTCATGCCGCCGGTATGCCTCGTCTGCCGTGCACCCATCGGCGATCATGACGCGCTCTGCGCTGGCTGCTGGCGCGACATCGATTTCATCCGTCCGCCGCTCTGCGACCGGCTCGGAATGCCCCTGCCCTTCGACACGGGCGGCATCATGATCTCCGCCGCCGCTGCTGCCGATCCCCCGGCGTACGATCGCGCCCGAGCCGTTGCTTCTCACGCGGGGTCGATGCGTACGCTCGTCCACGCGCTGAAATTCCAAGATCGCCATGATACCCGGCGCCTTCTGGGCAAGTGGTTGATCGAGGCTGGGGGCGATCTGGTTGGCGAAGCCGATATTGTCGTTCCCGTACCGCTCGCGCGCCGCCGCCTCCTGGCACGGCGCTTCAATCAGGCCGCGATTCTGGCGCGGGAAGTGGCCCGCCATGGCGGGCTCAGCTACGAGCCCCTCGCGCTCGAACGCAGGCGCGCTACCGCGAGCCAGGTCGGCTTGTCGCGCGGTCAGCGCCAGCGCAACGTGGCAGGCGCCTTTGCCGTCCCCGAGAAGCGCAAAGCCACCGTCAGCGGGCGCAACATCCTGCTCATCGATGATGTTATTACCACCGGATCGACGGTGGGTGCCTGCGCCCGGGCGTTGCGGAAAGCCGGCGCGACCCGCGTTGATGTCCTCGCGCTGGCGCTCGTCACGGACCGCGCGGTCATTCCTTCGTGAAACATTGGCAATAATTGGCATTTTTGCGCATTTCGCTGTGAGATGCGACGCGCCCGCACTTTGCGGATCGGGCTCGACCGGCTACATTTTTGGCAAGGATCAGGCTGGTCGTCGAGGAACCTTGGGAGACATGTCCAAAGTCACCATCTACACCACCTCGCTCTGCCCGTATTGCCATATGGCAAAAGAGCTTTTGCGGGCGAAATGCGTGGCATTCGAAGAAGTTGACGTGACCGGAAAAGCAGCGTTGCGCGCGGAGATGAGTTCCAAAGCAGGCGGGCGCCATACGGTGCCTCAGATTTGGATCGGAGAGCAGCATGTCGGCGGCTGCGACGATCTGATGTGCCTGGAACGCAGCGGCAAGCTCGACCCGCTGCTGAGCGCGAGCAACTAGGCAAATGTCCGCAGGAAACTCCGCGGCGCCCCTGCGCGTGGCCCTCGTGCAGATGTGCTCAGGCCGCGACGTCGCCCGCAATATGCGTGATGCGACCGCATTGATCCGGGAAGCGGCCGGCGGCGGCGCCCGCTACGTCCAGACGCCCGAGGTCACCACCTTGATGGAGCTCGAACGCGAACGGCTGTTCGCTGCCGCCGAGCCCGAGAATTCCAATGAGGCGCTGCAGCAGTTTTCCGGCCTCGCCAGGGAGCTGCAGATCTGGCTTCACATCGGCTCGATGGTCGTGAAAGCCAGCGACACCAAGCTTGCCAATCGCTCCTTCCTGATTTCGCCGGCCGGGGACGTGACAGCCCGCTACGACAAGATCCATATGTTCGACGTGGATCTCCCGAACGGCGAGGTCTACCGTGAAAGCGCCAACTATCAGCCTGGCACCCAGGCCATTGTCGCCGCCTTGCCTTGGGGTGGTCTTGGCTTTTCCATTTGTTACGATCTCCGCTTCCCCTACCTCTATCGCGCCGTGGCGCATGCCGGAGCATCCTTCCTCGCGGTGCCTGCGGCATTTACGCGGCTTACGGGAGAAGCCCATTGGGTAACGCTACTCCGCGCGCGCGCCATCGAAACTCAATGCTTTGTTTTCGCGGCCGCCCAAGGCGGATTGCATGAACATGGCCGCGAAACGTTCGGTCACAGCCTGGTCGTTTCGCCCTGGGGACAGGTTTTGGCCGAAGGCGGCGTTCACCCCTCGGTCATTTTCGCCGATGTAGACTTGGGCATGATTGAGGACGTCCGGTCGCGCGTACCGTCATTGCGGCATGACAGGAAGTTTGACGTCGTTCGGGCGGATGGGCCATCCGCCGCAAAGGTAGAGTGATGATTAAGTTCAGTTTGGTGTGTGGCGAAGGGCACGAATTCGAAGCCTGGTTTCAGAGCGGAGCTGCTTATGAAGCGCAGACAGCGCGCGAGCAGGTCGCCTGCCCCCATTGCGGGAGCCACGCAGTCCACAAAGGCGTCATGGCGCCTGCGGTCTCCAAAAAGCGGGTGTCCAGCGAACCGGCGATGAAGCCGTCTTCGGATCTGCGGGCTAACGAACTGCTGCAGTTCATGCGCAAGCTCCGCGAGGAAGTGCACGCCAAATCCGAATATGTCGGCGGCCGATTTGCAGAGGAAGCGCGGAAAATCCACTTCAAGGAGACCGCGGCGCGCGGAATCTACGGCGAAGCGTCGGCCGACGAGGTGAAGGAGTTGGCGGAAGACGGCATCCCGTTCTTCCCCATGCCCGAGCTTCCCGAGGACCTGAACTAGCTGCGCTGCCGAAACGCAGCGGCAAGCTCGGCAATCATGCCCGAGACGGGCGTGCGTCCCAATATCCCGAGGCGGTCGAGGCGGGTGGTCTCGATCCGCGGGAAGATAATGCTGGGCGCGTCCGGAGCAACCATGATCTCGACCCCGGTCGCCGCCCGCACCTGTTCCATGATCTCGCGATGGGTCGTGTTGCGGCCGAACGCTACATTCGTGATCGGCTCGGAGCTGCGCACTGCGATGGCCTCCAGCGCGCGCACGACATCACCGACCCAGACATAGTCCTTCTCGGAAAAGAGGCTGCTGCGCAGTTGCACCCGGCTCGTCCCGACGGCCTCCTTCAGCACGTCGGTCAAGAAGTTGGACGACGCGAGGTCTTGGCCGAAGACATTGGAGAGCCGGGCAACACGCGCGTTCGATACACCCGAGCCGAGACAAGCGGCCTCGCCCATCAGCTTCGAGAGATTGTAGAGATGATCGGGATTTCCGGGGTACGCCGGGATGGGCAACTGCTCGTCGGTCGATTTTGCCGGGCCATAGACGCGCGTCGACGAAAGATAGACGAACGACGAGAACGTCGCGCCACGCAGCACCTCGGTCACAAAGCTGACGTGCGCGTCGATGGTCTCGAAGGGCCGCGAGCGAAAGTCGGCGGTGAGTCCGATCGTGTAGAATGCGTGCCCGAGATGCGTCCCGCGCCACGAATTGTCGCCGCGTCCGATCTCGCGCACTTCGTATCCGCGGCTCAGAAGATGGCCCACCAGGGCCCGGCCGACGAAGCCGCGCGCACCGAACACCGTGGCGGTCGGGATCGGTTCGCTCATGGCGAGACCGTGATAGGCGCGAAGGCTCGGAAAGGCGGCCACGCCGCATCGCGATCGGATATCACAACGGGCGCCTCGATAGGCCATGCGATCGCGAGATCCGGATCGTCGTACGGAACTCCTGTCGCAAGCTCCGGCGCATAGCCCCGCGAGATATGATAGGTCACCTCGGTTTCCGGTACGAGCGTTTGGAAACCGTGCGCAAATCCTTCGGGAATGTAGATGAGCTTTCGATTTGCAGCGGAAAGCTCGACGCCGAACCAGCGTCCGAAGGTTTCTGAGCCTTCCCGCAGATCGACGATGACGTCGAACACGGCCCCCGCCGTCACGCGCACGATCTTGCATTCAGCCGCCGGCGGCCGCTGCAGATGCATCCCGCGTACAGTCCCGGCGGCGGCGTTGAAGGACATGCTGATCTGGTCGAGTTGCGGATTGAGACCGCGCTCTGCGAACGTCGTTGCGCAGTAGAGTCTGGCGAAGAAACCCCGGTTGTCGGACAGCGGCTCTGGCTCGATGACGATGGCGCCGGCCAGAGGTGTCGCTTCGAAGATCATGGGAGGATCTTGGCTTCCGGCAGAGGCACGATGAACTTTCCGCCCCAGCCCCGAATTCCGTCGCACTGCGCCATGATCTCGTCCTTGAGGTTCCACGGCAGGATGAGGACGTAGTCCGGCTTCGTCTCGAAAATCATCTCCGGTGCATAGACCGGGATCGCGGTTCCCGGCAGCAGCAAGCCTTGCTTGTGCGGGCTCGCGTCGACGGCGTAGTCGAGGAAATCGCCGCGAATTCCGCAATAGTTCAGAAGCGTGTTTCCCTTGGCAGCGGCACCGTAGGCCACGATGCGGGCGCCCTGCTCCTTGAGTCCGATGAGCAGGTTGAGAAGCGCGCGTTTCGCGTGGCGCACCTTGGCAGCGAACTCGCCATAGACGTCGAGCCCGTCGAGGCCCGCCGCCGCTTCTCGCGCCCGGAACGCGGCAAGGCGTTCCGAAGCCGCTGGCGCAGCGTCGGCGTGACCGGCAAAAATTCTGAAGCTCCCGCCATGCGTCGGCAACTCTTCAGCGTCGAACACCGAAAGCTTGTGCCGCGCGAACAGGCGCTCGACCGACAGCAGCGAGAGGTAAGAATAGTGCTCGTGATAGATGGTATCGAAGTAGTTGTTTTCGATGAGGGCCAGCAGGTGCGGAAACTCGATCGTGATGACGCCGCCGTCCTTGAGCAACGTTTTGAGCCCGCCGACGAAGTCGTTGATGTCGGGCACGTGCGCGAGGACGTTGTTGCCCGCGATGACGTCGGCCTTGCCGCTCGCGGCGACCTCTTCGGCCGTCTTGACGCCAAAGAAGCGAACCAGCGTAGGGACGCCGCGCTCCCGCTCCGCCACTTCGGCGCAGTTGGCGGCAGGGTCGATTCCCAGCACCGGGATGCCTTGCGCCTTGAAGTATTGCAGCAGGTAGCCGTCGTTGCTCGCCACCTCTACAACTTTGCTGGATGCGTCGAGACCGAAACGCTCCGTCATCATGGCCGCGTAGCGCTGGGCGTGGGCCAGCCAGGATTTCGAGTAGGACGAGAAGTAGGTGTAGGAGCCGTGGAAGTGGGTTTCCGCGGGCTGCACATCGTCGATCTGCACGAGCTTGCAGTCTTCGCACACGAACGTTCGCAGCGGATAGAATGACTCTGCGAGGTGCGCTTCGGCCGGCAACCGCATGGCGTTCGAGATCGGCGACATTCCGAGATCGACGAACACGTGCCGGAGCGGCGTCCCGCAGGCGCGACAGGGAAGGGAGCGCTGGGCGTCAGCGGTCGTGTCAGCCATTGAGATACTCGTCGATCTGCCGAAGGGTGAGCGCTTGGGTGTCTTGGCCAGCGTAATAGGCCTTGTACCACGCCACGGTCTGATCCAGGGCCCGGCCGAGCCGCCATTGGGGCCGCCAGCCGAGAGCGACGCGCGCTTTTGCACTATCGACCTCGAGCAGGCGGGCTTCGTAGGGCTGAAAGCGGGTGTCGTGATCCCAAGCCGCCCCGTCCGCCCAACGGGATGAGATTTCATCGGCGATGACGCGAACGGAGACAGCGTCCTCTTGGGCCGGGCCGAAATTGAATGCCAAAGGCTGCGAGAGCGCGTTGCGGTCCTGCACGAGCGCCTCCGCCAACCGAAGATAGCCGGACAGCGGCTCGAGAACGTGCTGCCAGGGCCGCACGGAAGCGGGATTGCGGATCGTTAGCTTCTCCCCTGCCGAGAACGCGCGCATCGCGTCGGGGATGAGCCGGTCCTCCGCCCAGTCCCCGCCGCCGATTACGTTACCGGCTCGCGCCGAAGCGAGCGCCGCGCCGTGTCCCTCACCCGAGAAGTAAGACGAGCGGTAGGATTCGACGACGATTTCCGTGCAAGCCTTGCTCGCGCCGTAGGGCTCCTTCCCGCCGAGGCGGTCCGTCTCGCGATAGGCCCATGCCCATTCCACGTTGTCGTAGACCTTATCGCTCGTGACGACCACGCACGCCTTGACGCCCGGCGTGCGCCGCACGGCTTCGAGCACCTGCGCTGTGCCGACAACGTTGGTGGAGAAGGTTTCGACGGGTTCGGCCCGGGCTGGGCGTACCAGCGCTTGCGCCGCCAGATGCAGCACGATTTCAGGCTCGGCAGCGGCCATCGCAGCCTCAAGCTTGGCTCCGTCGCGGATGTCGCCAAGCGTTGAAGCGCCGAGGTCGGCGACGCGCGCAACCTCGAACAGGTTTGGCTGCGAGGGAGGTGCGAGCGCATAGCCCTCAGGCTTCGCGCCGAGCTGGCGCAGCAGCGCCATCAGCCAGCCGCCCTTGAAGCCCGTGTGACCCGTCACGAAGACGCGACGCCCCGCCCAGAACGAATGCGACAGCGGGGCCGTGCTCATTCTCAGTTCCAGACCTGCCAGGGCGCTTTGCCCGAGGACCACATGTCGTTCAGGAGCTGCATTTCGCGGTACGTGTCCATGCACTGCCAGAAGCCGCCGTGCTGATGCACCGCAAGCTCGCCCATATTTGCGAGCCTTTCAAGCAGGCCGGTTTCCAGCGGCTCGTTGAGCTCCGGATCGAGCAGATCGAAGGCGCGCCGGTTGAAAACGAAGTAGCCGCCGTTGATCCAACCCTGTGTAACCTGGGGCTTTTCAGCGAAACTGGAGATCTTTCCATCCTCGATGGCCAATTCGCCGAAGCGCGAGGATGGATGGACGGCCGTAACGGTGGCGAGGCGGCCCATGCGCTTGTGGGTGGCGATCAGGTCGGCGATGTCCACGTCGGCGACCGCGTCGCCGTAGGTGGCGAGGAAGGTGTCGCCTTCGATATGGGGCAGGGCTTTGAGGATGCGCCGGCCCGTCAGGCTTTCGAGCCCCGTTTCGGCAAGGACGACACGCGCGTCGAGCAGATCGGAGTTCGAAGCTCGGCGCGCGTAGATGCCGCCGGTGCGGATGTCGATCTCCAGATCGTGCGCCCGGTGGTGGTAGTTTACGAAGTAATCGCGGATCGCATCGCCCTTGTAGCCGAGGCAGAGGATGAACCGCCCGACGCCGTGATGGCGGTAATGCATCATGATGTGCCACAGCATCGGCTTCCCGCCGACTTCGACCATCGGCTTGGGCTTGAACTCCGTCTCTTCACGCAGTCGCGTGCCGAGGCCGCCGCAGAGAATCAGTGCATCCATCGAAATGCCCCCACCTGAAACAGTCTAAGCCCGTGTTGCCACGGGCTATTTTTCGCGCAGGCCATGGCGGATCGACATGGTCAGCGGCTCCAGTATGTAGTCGAGGACCGTGCGCGAACCTGTCGGGATGATCACTTCCACCGGCGTACCGGGCGTCAGTTTGACGTTTCCGAGCGTTTTGAGCTCCGCGGGGTTGACGTCGACGCTCACGTCGAAGAAGAGCGCGCGCTGCTCGGTGTCGGCCCGGGCGTCGGCGGAGCGATTGCGAACGGCGCCGTGTATCACCGGCAACCGGCGTCCCTGTGCGGTAAGCACCCGAAGCTCCGCGTGCATGCCCTCGTGGACTTCCATGGCATCCGAGGGCTTGAGCTGGCCTTTGATCACGATGCCGGTTTCGGCCGGTACGATCTCCATGAGGCGCTCGCCTTTGCCGATCACGCCGCCAACCGTATTCGCGCTGAGGCCAAGCACGTATCCGCTGACAGGCGCCCGGATCGACGTCCGGGCCAGCGAATCCTTCGCGACGCGCTCACGCTCTGCCGCGTCCGCGATCCTGTTGCGGGCGTCTTCCGTTTCCTGGGCGATCTTGAGCTGGTAGTCGCTTTGGATCTGGGCGATCTGGTTCTCGAGCTGGCCGACGAGATGTTCCAGCCGAGTGATGTGTCCGTTGTATTCCTGTTCCTGGCCCTGCAGCGCCGCAGCGGCGCGTTTGAGCGGCATCACCGTGGAATTGGTGGTCCAGCCCTTCTCGACGAGAACCTGCTTGGGGCCGAGTTCTTCGTTGACCATACGGTATTGCGTGGCCACCGACGCGGCTTGTCCCTTGAAGATCTCGATCTGGGTCTTGGCTTGCTTGATCTGCTCGGTGATGGTGCCGACCTGCGTCGTGTTGGCCGTGCGGCGTGCGTCGAAGAGCTGAGTTTGCGAAATCAGCAGTTGCTCCACGGCGGGGTCGGCCCGCCGGTCGAGAAGCGACTGCGGAAACGTAATGCTGGGACGATTGGCCGATTCCGCTTCCAGACGCGCCAGGATGGCGGTTTGGGTCGTGACGGTCGCGCTTTGAATTTCGAGCGCGGCCCGCGGCTGCAATTCGTCGAGCCGCAGGAGTTCCTGTCCAGCGGAAACGAGATCGCCTTCCTTGACCAGGATCGCGCTGACGATACCGCCGTCCATGTGCTGCACGGCCTTGCGGTTTCCGTCCGCCGCGACGACGCCATACGTAATGGCTGCACTTTCGAGCGGGCTGAGTGCGGCCCAGCCTCCCAGAAAGCCGAAAAATCCGATCACAATGCCGATGCCGACTTTGATGAGGTGCCCCGCCTGGCGGAAATCGTGGCCGGTCGGAACGGGCGGCAGCGTCGCTGGAACGGTCATTTTCGGCGGATCGCCCGGGCGGGGTGCGGCCGTCTCCGCGAATTCGGCTTTGAGCAGCTCGAGTTTTGCCAATGCCTGTTTCATGCACGCTCCGCAATGCGCTTTTGGATCGGGAAGCCGGGCGCGATGCGCGGCATGACCTTTTCGACAGGACCGAATTCCGCGACCGCTCCGTTCGTGAGAACCAGCACCTTGTCGAGTGAAACGAGCATGCTGGGGCGGTGGGCGATCATGACGACCGTGGTGCGCCGCGCCTTGAGCGTGGCGAGAAGCCTCTGCAGGGCCGCTTCGCCGTCGCCGTCGAGATTGGAGTTCGGCTCATCGAGAATGACGAGCTTGGGATCGCCGAAGACGGACCGCGCGAGCGCGATGCGCTGGCGCTGACCACCCGAAAGCGGCACACCGGAAGCGAGAAGCCTGGTGTCGTAGCCCTGCGGAAAGCCGAGGATCATGTCATGGACGCCGGCCAAGCGAGCAGCCGCCACGATCGCAGCCGGGTCGGCACCTTGTTTAAAGCGCGAAATGTTCTCCGCGATTGTACCTTCGAAGAGTTCGATGTTCTGGGACACGTAGCCCGTGAACCGCCCGAACTGTCCGCGGCCCCAGGACCAGACCTCCGCCCCGTCGAGCCGTACGCTGCCTGATCCCGGCTTGATCGCTCCGACCAGCAGGCGCGCGAGCGTTGATTTGCCCGCGGCGCTGGGTCCGACGATGCCGAGTGATTCGCCCGGCTCGACGGAAAAGGAAATGTCGGTGAGGGTCTGAGCGCGCCCTCCGGGAACCGTATAGCAGAGTGCCTCTGCAACGAGGCGGCCTTCCGGGCTGGGAAGCTCCATCGTCTTGGGACGCAGCGGAACGGCGAGAACCTCCTCGACGCGTCCGAGCGCCGCCCATGCGGAGAGGATGTGCCGCCAGGTTCCGACCAGTTGGTCGATGGGCATCAAAGCGCGCGTGCATATGAGAGAGGCAGCGAACAGCGAACCTGGTGAGATCTCGCGCCCGACAGCGAGCCACGCGCCGGCGCCCATGATCAGAACTTGAAGAGAATAGCGTACGAATTTGATAACACTAGAAATTCCAGAATTGCTTGTGCTCGCTTCGGCCTGCAGGTTGATGGCCCGGACCCGGATGTCGGACCAGCGGCGCGACATCTCCGGCAACATGCCCATGGCGCGCACGGTTTCCGCGTTGCCGATAACCCCTTCCGTGAGCCGGTAGCTCTCTTCCGTGAGCTTGCCCGACTGACCGATGCGTTGGCCCACCAGGATCTGGTTGAGCGCCGCCAGCCCCATGACGAGTAGCGCGCCGCCGAGCGCGATCGCGCCTAGCACGTAGTGAAGATAGAAGCAGGCGCACAGGAACAGCGGCGTCCAGGGCAGGTCGAACAGCGAGATGATCGCGCTGCCCGTCAAAGCGTGGCGCACAGTGTCGAGATCGCGAACGGCAGCGCCTCGCGTAGCGCCAGGTGCGTCACCGTCGCGCTCCACGAGCCGCTCAAAAAGCTGCGTCGACAGTTGCGCGTCGAACTGGACGCCGAGCGCCACAAGGAGGCGCGCGCGGATTTCCTCGAGCGCGCTGGCGGCCGCGATACCGCCGAGTACCGCGATGGTCAGCACGATCAGCGTTGCCCCGCTTCCGCTGGGCAAAACCCGGTCGAAGACCTGAATTGTGTAGATGGGAATAGAGAGCGTCAGCGTGTTTACAAAAACGCTGAAAACCGCCGCCCATACAAGGAAGCGCTTATAGCCGGACAGGCCGGACCTGAAAACAGGTAATAGGGTGCGCGTCATTTGATCGACACATGCTCTTCCGCTGGATGCGAATCACTGACGCAAACGCGACGCACACTACACGGCTTTTATCCCATCGCCATTGCTGGCGCGGATACATCTCAGGGCCGCCGAGGAAGCCGGAAATAGGGCGGAAATTACGAGATTCATATTCAACTCGAAATGCTATTTTTTTTAGATTTTCGAGCGATTGCCGACGCAACAGAAAACGGCAGCAGAGTCAGCAGAGTGTAAGCGCAGCATAAACCGTTGTGGGAGCGTTGCGAATAGCTGCTTTCAATTAGCAGTTTTATTGATGGTGTGGTTTACGGCTATTTCCCGTAATTTACTAAATAGAAACAATACCCGTGCATTTAATGTTCGAGAGTACGGTGAAAAAGCCCGTAAAGGGTGTCTCTAATTAAAACAAAGTAGCTGCAAGTCGAATAAGAATCGAATGCGCTGACCGCGGATAATTATGGGGCGATAGCCGTAGTGGTGGGTTTCAAGTGGGATTTTGGCCGTTCTTGCGGTGAGCGGGAAACGCTAATTCGGGGTCGAAAATGGCTGTCGTCACGTTGCCTAATAAGAGCAAGGCGAACACGTACACGTCCGCGAGCGTAGATACGCTGATCGGCGGGACGTCGACGGACACCGTAAAGGTGACAGGGGCGGTCGTTGACGGCAGCATCAACCTAGGGGCCGGAACCGACAAGCTGACCTTGTCGGATTCGAACAACACCGTGACGGTAGCGAACATCGAGAGCATTCTCGATGGCGCTGGCGCTTCTACGATCACGGTGACCGGATCGGCGGCCAAGATGTCGGTCAACATGGGCGCGGGCAACGACGCGCTGGTGCTGGGCGACTTCGCCAACAGCGTCTCGGTTGCGAACGTGGAAACCGTCATCGGCGGCTCGGCTGCCGATACGATCGTCATGACCACCGCCCTCAGCAACACGAATTCCATCGATCTCGGCGCCGGCCTCGACAAGCTCACGCTCGGCAACTTCGCCAACACGGGCTCGATCTCCAACGTGGAGACCATCGCCAGCGGCACCGGCAACGACACCATCACCATCAGCACGCAGATGGTGAACGGGTTGGTCAACCTCGGCACCGGCAACGACATTCTCGCGTTCTCGGACGCTGGCGCGAACTCCGCGACCGTGTCCGGCGTCGAGACCATCCTCGGTGCGTCCGCGGCCGATAGCGTCACGCTCGCAACGGCAGCCGTGAAGGCCTCCGTTGATCTGGGCGGCGGCGCCGACAAGCTCACGCTCGGAAACTATTCCAACACCGTAACCGTCTCGAACGTCGAATCGATTGTCGGCGGCACGGGTGTTGACGCAGTCAACCTTGGCACCGCGCTCACGACGGGCATGAGCGTCAATCTGGCGAACGGCCTCGACAGGCTGACCCTCGGCGACTTCGCCAACACCGGCACGATTGTTAATACCGAAACCATCATCGGCGGCAGCGACGCCGACACCATCACCATCGGAGCCGCCCTGACGCGCGGATCGATCGATCTCGGCTCAGGCAGCGATACGCTCCAGCTCGGCAACTACACGAACCAGGTGACGATCTCCAACATTGAGAGCGTTCTCGGTGGTTCCGGCGCCGACACGGTCACGCTGGGCGCAGCGCTCACGAGCGGCCAGACCATCGATCTTGCAGGCGGCTCTGATCAGCTCCTCCTGGGTCGTTTCGCAAACACCGGCTCGGTCGCAAACGTCGAGACGATCCTCGGCAACACGAGCGCCGACAACATCACCATCTTGTCGCAGATTTCCAATGGTTCGGTCGACCTCGGCGCAGGCGATG
>VFQP010002270.1_pt1 | contig 22057 bp, 26 predicted proteins | sample 3512351 | NCBI WGS metagenome assembly VFQP01 (sample SAMN10412372, study PRJNA504923) | tailings metagenome | isolation source: Relicate 1 Philex TSF1 revegetated site | place: Philippines: Tuba, Benguet | collected 2017-08-29
CGCTGCAGCTGGTCGTACGCGTCTTGGTACGCCGCCGACACCCCCGCCACGCCCCCCAAACCACCACTCAAACCCCCGCCGCCGCCCCGCGCCGCCCGCGCCCCCGGCGCCGGGCCAAACACGCCGGCGGCGCCGCCCCTCCGCGCCGCCGCCCTGCTGGCGCCAAACGTGCCGCCGAGGCCGAAGCCGGCGAGGTTGGCGATGTTGCCCATGCCGGCGAGGTCGTCCAGCGCCGAGGCTCGGCGCGCGCTGAAGCCGGCGGCGCCCTGCGCGCCCAGCTGGTTTCGCGCCTTGGTGAACTGCCAAAAGCCCACCAGCATCATGAGCCCTGCGCGGCGCGCCCACAAGAGCCCGTCGAGGCCAGGCAGGCCAGGGCCGAAGTTGCTCGCCCACAGGTGCTCCTCGCCCCATGCTCCTCACCGATGGCTGGCCTCCAAGGCATCCTCTGCCGCACACCTTTCCCCCCTCCTAATCCTCCTCACCAATGAAGAGCGGCTGCGCCCAGAAGCCCTTGCTGGCCTCCAGCGCACCCGCCTCCTGCTGCAGCGCCTTTGGCACTGGAAGCTCGCTCTCCAGCACCGCCACCACGGCCGCCGGCGCCGGCAGCGCGCCCGCCGGCGCCGCCGCGACGGCCGCGGGCGCCGGCGACAGCGACACGAGCAGCATGCCCTTGGACAGCGTGCTCAGCGCGAGCAGCGGCGCGGTGGAGCGCGCGCGGCCCTGGGCGTCGGCACCGGATGATGACGGCGGCAGGGCGAGGCCGAGCATGCCTGCGCGGCGCGCGCGGCAGCAGGCGCATGGTGCCGACTGACGCCGGCGCCTCACGCGCAGCGAGTCCCGGCGCGACGGCGTTCGCCGGGCCGGGCCCACGCCCCTGGAACAGAACTCGAGCAGGTTTGGATCCAAACCTCCGCGGCCGCACCTACCAGAGAGCACGGTCCAGGGCTCGGCCAGCAGCGGCGGGCCCAGCATCATCCTGAGCGCCGAAACGTTGAACAGCATGCCGCCCTCGGGGTGCAGAACCACCACGTAGCCGCGCATGGCCGCCACGGACACGCTGCCCGGCTCCAGGCACGCGCCGGGCCGCGGCGCCGCCTCGCTGGCGTCGCCCGCGGGCTCGGCGGGGGTGCTGTCGGGGCCTGCGGGAGGAGGGATGGGTGCGGCATCTTTGTCGGGAGCCGGGGGCGGGGCGTGAAGACGGGTGTTGAGGCCGTGGCATGGCCAGCAGGCTGGGGGTTGAGGAGCAGGAGGGAGGGCCCACTCGCTTGTCTCACCTGTGGTGGAGGTGTCTGGTTGCTCAAGCGCCTCCCTGGCCGTGGTGGGTGGCGCTGTGGGGTCGGCGTCGCCGTTGACGGTCAGGTGCGGCGCCGGCGTGGAGGCGTCGCTGTCGTACGCGCTGGCGTGCGGCGCTGGGTCGGCGAGGCGCTCGTGGCAGCGCCGCACCGCCGGGAGCAGGTGTTCCGGCAGCGGGATGGCCCGCGCCACCTGCGCATGTGTCAAAGAGGAGCGGGCAGCCACGCACCGCATGAGCAGAGCTGTTGGCGCAGCTGGAGAGGAGCCTGTGCAACTTCTCACTTCCAAACTGCCCTTGGCTCCCCTAGCTTGCACGGCCTGATGGCGTGGGCATCCGCAACAAGCTGCCCTGCCCCCCTCGCACCCCACCTTGCACGAGGTGTGCTTGTTGTCGTGCCGGGCACAATCCTGTGCCCCTCACGCCCCTTCCTCCCCCCCACACACACACGCACCTTGCACGAGGTGAGCTTGTTGTCGTACGGCACCGACAGCAGCAGCAGCTGCCCGGCGTCGTTGACGGCGTACGCCCGGTGCACGCGCACGGGGTCGAACGCCGCCGCCAGCATGCGCGTGCCGTTGAGGTGCTGGCACTTCACCACCTTGTGCGGGTGCGCCTGGTGCTGCCGGTGCACCAGCGCGTGCGTGGACGACAGGCTGATGAGCTGCAGCCCGTCTGCGCACAGCACATGCGCAGCACACGCGCGGCGCGGGGCACAGCGCGGGCACAGCGCGGTGAGCCACGGCCTGGTCTGCACACAACCGTTAGCCCGGTCCGTCGTGGGCCTCGCTGCCTGAGCCTCCACCAGCTCTGCCCTCTTGCTCCATCAAGCGTGGATGGAGCACGGCGTGCTCAGAGCGCGCGCAAGGAGCAGAGAGAGAGAAAGGGAAGAAAGGACGGACTCACTCTGTTGCGAGGCCAGCAGCGTGCGGTTGCTGTGCGACGCCACGCGCACCGTCCCGTTGTCCCGCACCAGGCGCATCCAGCCGCGCGCGTCCCACACGGCAATCGTGCGCTTGATGGCGCCGCGCGACCCCGGCCTGCGCACGCCGCGATGTCACCGTATGCCCACGTGACACAAGCAAAGGTGCCACACGAGCGCCCGGTGACTTGAGTGACCCGGTGGCGCGTGGGTGTCCACCGAAAATCGCCCCCGCCCGCCTGGGGAACATCCTGGTGATGGGGTGCACGCCGCCCCATCCCACCCTCCCCCACACACCTGATGGGCACGATCCTGGTGATGGGGTGCACGCCGCCCCATCCCACCCTCCCCCCCACACACCTGATGGGCACGATCCTGGCGATGGGGTGCGCCTCCTCTGCCAGCAGGCCCGGCCGCGAGGTGCCGCCCAGCAGCACATGCTTGAGGCGCAGCTGCACAACACATCACGCGAGAAGCACCAGGCACCGCAACGCCACATGTCCGAGGCGCCAAGAGCAGGCGCAAACACGCACGCGCTGAGCAGCGTTCCCTCCTGTGGCCAAGTCAGTTGCCGTGGCCTGACCGCACGCGCTGACTGACCCGCCAGGCCCAGCGCAAAGCAGCCCCTGCCGAACACTTTCCCATTGGCACCCCGCGGCTGCTCTCGTGCAAGGTCCTTCAGCCCCACCGCCGTCCAGGCCCCCCCTTCACCCCTGCGACCCACACACGCACCCCGCGGATGCTCCCGCGCGACGCCGTCACGTTGGGCCAGTGCCACAGCGCGTGCGTGCGCAGCTCGCCGTCCAGGTGCCCCGTCAGCACGGCCGTCTCGTTGCGCCGCACGCCGTAGCTGGCCAGCGCCGTGACGGGCGACGCGCTGCCCGTCTCAAAGCGCGCCAGCAGCGCGCCGCGCGTGCTGAAGACGGCGAGCGCGCCGTCGCCGCAGCCAGCCAGCAGGTAGCGGGGCGGCTTCTCCACGGGCGCGTGGGAGGGGTCGGTGCTGAGCGGCTGGATCGAGGTGAAGCTGCCGATTGGGGGCGCCGTCGTTGATGGTGCATCATCGGGCTCGCCAGGGCCTGCGGTTCGTGAGGTGATCAGGGGCCGCGTCAGGGAGAGGATGAAAAGCGGAGAGGGTGCAGATGTGGGGAGGCGGGGTGGGAGCGGCGAGGGCGGGCGGACCTGGGTCGGCGGCGGCGGTGGTGTTGGAAGTGGAGGGTGAGGGCTCAGGGGGCCGTAGGAGAGCCAGCATGAGAAAGTGGTCGAGCCAGGCGCTGGTGGAGCCTCCGCTGCTGCCTGCGTGGTGGGTGCGGGGCGTTGGGTGCGCTGCGGTGTGCTGATGAAGGTGGATCACCGCGGTGGAGGCCATGCGAGAGTGGGAGGAAGGCACACCTGCCAGGCGGCTGCTGGCCACGTGCCCGCCGCCGTGCGCGTGGCCCCCGTCCTCTTCTGGCACGTGATGCAGAGGCGGGACGCTTGGCCGCTGCTGCTGCAGCGCGGCGATCTGCTGCGCGTGGCTGGCGGCCTGCGCCTGCAGGTCTGCCACCTGCGTGCCGAAAGCACGGGAACGGGTTCCTGCGTGCGTTCCTGCAGCGATCTTGTTGTGGCGGCGGTGCACACAACACGCTCGCGGGCCCGCGCCCCGACCACACCTGCACTTGGAGCTCAGCCAGTCGCTGAGTCACGTTCGTGAGCTGGCTCTCGAGCTGCTCCAACGCCGCCAGGTTGCCTGGTGAGGTTGGCGCAGGCGTGGGCCGCGTGGAGGGCGCTGCGCTGGGTGCAGCACCCTCTCCAGCACCCCAGGAGCACTGCCCTTGAGAGTCCCCGTCCACGCACACTTGCTGAGCATCGCTGCTGGCTGCTGCTGCCTCCCCACTGGCGCTTGAGGATGCCGCACAAAGGGCTGGCGAGCTCCACAGCAGCAGCGCCGTCGCCAGCAGCGCGAGCGACAGCAGCTGATCAGCGCGCCGACGCATGCTGCACGCACACCGCTCAAGCTCAAGTTCAAGCGCGCGAGCAGTGATCGATCGCAGACCGCAGGCTGGGGCGAGCCCATGTCCACTGCTCTAGCTGCGCCGTCAGAGGCACAGTTGGCAGCATGCTCTTGTCTCAGCACACGGCGTGCGGCAGCGGCGCGGCTGCCCGTGCTGCTGCCTCAGCAGCATCGGCGCTCGCCCCACCACGAGTGGCCCAGGCGCCCGCGGCAGCGGCGCGCCCTCATCAGCAGTTGAGCGCGCCACCAGCAGCAGCAACTCCATGCGTGGCGCTGCCCAGCCTGGCCCCTCCTCTGCGTGGCTCCACGCTGCTGTGCCGCGCTGCGTCCGGCGAGGACGGGCCGCAGCAGGAGCCCCCCACGCCCAGCGGCAAGCCCGATGAGAGCGGCGTCAGCGAGGTGGAGCAGCTCAAGCGCAAGTTCTTTGGCGGAGAGGCACGGCCGGGCTCCCCTCCGGCGTCCCGGCGCCCCAGCTCACCGGCCACATCCAGGCGCCCGTCCCCCACCTTGACCCGCAGCGCCACCCCCCCCGGGGAGGCCGGGGACGCCAATCCGCTCGACAGCGTCAACCCCTACGCGCTCGGCAGGCAGGCGCGCAAGGCGTTCGACGAGGTCTGGAGCCAGCTCTCGAACTTGGGGTCGCCGACCAAGAGCTTCTTGCTGGACGACGTGCTCGAGCCGCCCCGCGACGTCGAGTTCGAGGCTCCGCAGGCGGCCTACACCACGGTGCTGGTCGTGGGCGCCACCGGCCGCGTGGGGCGCATCCTCATTCGCAAGCTTCTGCTGCGTGGCTACCAAGTGCGCGCGCTGGTGCGCCCCAAGCGCGAGGGCGGCAAGCAGCGCGACGAGTACACGCTGCCGGCGGCCGTCGAGGTCGTCGAGGGCGAGCTCGGGGACAGCGAGAGCTGCCAGCGGGCCGTGCGTGGCTGCAACAAGGTGCGCGGTACCAGCCACACATCAACGATCAGCGCCATCGCCAGCAGTGCTGCAGCACGCAGCGCCCAAACGCTCAGTGTGCAATCCGTCACCACGGTGCCCGCAGGTCATTTTCTGCGCGGCGGCGCGCTCCACCTTCACCGCCGACCTCATCCGCGTGGAGGAGCGCGGCGTCATGAACGTCGTCAAGGCGCTGCAGGTAGCGCATTGCTAGCGGCACAATGCTGCGATGGCGATGCTCCACCTCTGCGCTTGCATCACCAGGCGCACCAGGGATTGCCGGGGGGGTCGGGCGTGGCGCTCGCAGGACGAGTTTGCGCGCCAGGCGCACCGGGACCGGATGGCGGCCTACCCGCCCTCGGACCAGAGCCCAGAGGCGGTGCGCGCGCGCCGGCGGCTCTTCAGCAGCAAGAGCAAGAAGGAGATTGCCGACTTTTCGCAGGTGAGCCCCCCCTTCGCGCGGCGTCTTCCGTGGTGGCGCGGCCCCTGCCGCCGACCTGGGTGCAGCAGCAGCAGGGCACGGCAGGAGGGTGCAGGGAGGCTTGCTCATGGCGACGAGCAGCAGTAGCGTGTGTGTGCCGCCACGGTCGTCGCGTCGCGGCAGCGCAAGGCTGAGCAAGGCCGTGCTCTAAAGCAGCGGCGTGCGTGTGGGCGTGTGTTGACCCGTGCTCACAGAGGTACCACCAGCTGCGGTGGGACGTGACCTTCGTGGGCACGCCGGACGAGCGGCAGGCGCAGCAGGCGGCGCAGGCGGCGGCCAGCGTGGCGGGCGTGCAGGGCGAAGGCGACGCGGCGGGCGGGCTGGTCAAGCCGGCGGTGGACAGGTGGATGGCGGCCAGCAAGGTGGTGGCAGAGATCACGCAGGAGGACCACCTCGTGTTCACAGGTGAGGCACCACGGCGAGGCTGGCAGCCTTGTGTCAACAGGCGCCTGCGAATGAGCAGGAGGTGGTGAGCAGGAGGTGGTGAGGCAGGGCTGCTGACAACGCATCTAGGCGCAGCGCCCCTGCCGAGGGCGCGGCTGGGAGACCCACGCACGTGCCTCGGCGCCCTGCCTCCCCGACGCGATGGGATGTTGGGGTCCGCGCAGTGCTTGGGGGGTCTGGAGCAAGTCTGCACTGAGTGGGGCTTGAGCTCTGTGGGCAGAGGCGCGTCGTTGATCTGGTTGGTGCACCTGGGCGGTTGGGCCATAGCTGTGAGCCTGCGTCAGTTGGCCGGGTGGCCGCGAGGGGCGTGTGGTGTGGCCTGTCAGGCGGGCGCTGTACGGCTGGTGTCAAGTGATTTGTCGGGCTGCAATGCGCAACACGGCAGTCCTGGGCCACCCGGAGCAGCGTCTGTCCGTCGCGCTCCCGCTGTGCGCCCCTAGCGGCCCTCCTGGAGCATCTGCCGCAGGCAGCACGCGCTGGCGCGCCGCCCAGGCGGCTGGCTCGGCGACGCAGCGCCTCCGCCCAAGTCAGCTCTCTGACGTTAGGCCCTCTAAACGCCTTGCTGTGGAGCGCCACGGGGCTCGCTGGGAAGGTGGCTCGTCGCCCTTGGCATGAGCCGCCGCCACTTGCACCTCGTCGCGCTCACGCATCATGCTCTAGAGGGGTGCGCCTGCCTGCGTCCCGTCCAGTTGTTCACGCCGTGGCCTGCTGCGCGCGGCGAGAGGCCGGTAAGTTGCGGGGTGGCGTAGTTGGCGCCGGGGCGATCGTCACCGCGGGCTGCGCGGCGAGTACCAAGCGTCCTGGGGCCTTACGGTGTTTCGCGCGGAAGGGGCGCTGGCGCTCAGGCAGGCGGGGCTGCACCCTTGTGCAGCGTGGCGAAGGCGTCTCGCTGGTGGCGCCGTCAGTTCCTCGTGGGTCCGCGAACAGCATGATGCCTGGATGGTTGTGTTGCCCTGCCGGATGGTCGAGAGTCGCGGCGGTTGGACCCTGCGGCTCTGGATCACCCGGCAGTGCAGCGCAGCCCCTCAGTGTCATGCTGTGCCGCGCGCACCTCGCCGCCGCTTGGGGGCGCCACCTGCACACGCTCAACCGCCGTGCTGCCGAGGCGGCCCGCTTTGCAACGTCCCCGCCCGGACGCCCTCCACAAGCGCCTCCAGGGCGCCCTGGGTGCCTTGCCTCACAGCCCGCGGTGACGCTGGGACCCGTGCGCGGCTTCGCCACCCTCGGCTTGCGTCTGAGCCGCCCCCGCAAGCAGCGTGCACGCATGCACACACGTCCACACGCATCCTGCGGATTCCGGGCATTGCGGGGCACGCCTGTGGCAGATTGCACCTCGTCGCGCCCTTGTCTGTCTGGTGCGGGATCCAGGTCAGGGGTGGCGAACGTGTTGTCGGTGCATGCGTCACCGCGGCAGTGCATAGCGAGTTGGCAGGAGCCCTGGGGATTCCTTGTGCTTGCGTGCTGGCGCGCAGCACTGCCTTGGCTGATGCCTGCAGTGGCGTCTCCAGGTTCGCGCAGGGTCCGCGAACAGCATGATGCTGAATGGTTGTGTTGCCCTGCCGGATGGTCGAGAGTCGCGGCGGTTGTGGCCCGGCAGCTCTGGATCACCCGGCAGTGCAGCGCAGCCCCTCAGTGTCACGCGGTGCTGCGCACGCCTCCTCGCCGCCGCTTGGGGATGCCATCCGTGCACGTTCAACCGCCGTGCTGCCGAGGCGGCCTGGGTCTCAGCGTCCGCGCCCGCCCGCTTTCCGCCACAAGCGTCCCCACTGCGTCGCCTCGCTATGAAGCCTGTGGTGGCGCTACGGCCGCGCACGCTTCGCCACCCAAACAGCACGCTGCCGCCAAAGCACCCTCTGCCTTTTCTGTTGGTGCCCCGCTCGCACGCCGCCCACGACACTGGATCATGACCTCCCCCCGCGCGTCTCACCCACTGATGAGCTTGCTCGCTGCCCTCGCCCTCCTCTTCCGCCCGGTCCGCGCAGGCACGCTGCTGCAGCGCGGCGTGTACGCCGAGGTGGGCGCGCGGCTGCACCCCTACCTGCCGGGCGGCGAGCACCGCACTGCCAACACCGAGGCCATCACGCTGCGCGTGCGCGGCGACGGCAACACCTATGCGCTGGCGCTGCAGACGCGTGAGTGGTGCCTTCGGGAGAGAGGGGGACCCCGGGGGAGCGTCAGCCAGGGCTCGCTCTTTGCCCCCGCAGCAGGACGGGACCCAAGGCTCGCGTGCAGATGGAAGCTCAGCTCGTTCGCCAGCCATGCGCACCTCACCTTAGGCGCGCTGCCGCCGCCTTGCTTGTACCGTGTGGGTGTTGTGTGTGGCGTGCGCAGGCCAGGGTCACACGTACGTGGCGCGCTTCCCCACGCGCCAGGGCTTCCTCAACGTGCGCATCCCCTACGGCTTCTTCCGCCCCGAGCGAGAGGGCCTCCCGCCGCTCGACCCAGAGGCCATCAGCTTCGTCGGCATCAGGTGAGACGAGCGGCTTCTGTCTGGGTGCACGGCTGTTCGCCTGCGTTGGCGCCCAGGAGTGCGTGCCAGTTGGAACAGCGTGTGGGCGTGGTTGGAGCGGAACTGTGCGCGGTTCGCCGCACGGCGAAATGCGAGGTGCGATGCGGTTGTCGTGGCGCATGTGTGTGGCACAGGTACGAGGCGCCTCGGCGGCCCCCGGTGAGCAGCGCGGCGGGCAAGGACAGCCGCGTGTCGGCGGCGCTGCGGCGGCAGCTGGAGGACCAGGCGGGCCGGTTCGACCTCGAGGTGGACTGGATCAAGGCCTCGCCCAGTGAGTGGCTGGTGGTTGCGCTTTCCTTTGGGGGGAGAGGCTAGCAGGAGTTTTCGTGAGGCGGACTGGATCAAGACCTCGCCCAGTGAGTGCACGCCACGCCTCGCTCGGATTCGGTGCTTCGGCGAGGCGAGGCTTCGGTCGACACGAGGCGTCGGGTGGCGAGGGAGCTGTCCTCGCGGCCCATGCTCCAGGGAGCGAGGACCGGCGATGGTGATGAGCAGCGAGAGGGCTCGCGAGACGACGGCAGTGCCTCGGCTCGCCCCGCTCGTCGCTGTGCAGGCGGCGAGGAGCCCGACGTGATCCTGGTGAGCAGCTCGCGCAACGCGCGGCTGGACGAGCTGCCCGAGAGCGACCTGGCGCGCGTCATCGCGGCCAAGCGGCGCGGCGAGGAGAACCTCAGGATGAGCGGCCTCGGCTACACCGTCATCCGCCCAGGTGCGCTCCTTGCGCTTCGCCTGCTGGCCTTCGCCCCATCTCGCACTCTTCAGCCGCTGTCTGGCCGGGGGGCCTGAAAAAGAGCAGGCTCATGCTGTGCGCCACGCCACGCCACGCCGCACGGGCGCGAGCGAGTGTGTGCTTGCTCGCCGCGGTGGCGTTGACGGTTGCAGGTCGGTTGGTGGACGAGCCGGGCGGCTACAAGGCGCTGGTGTTTGACCAGGGCGACCGCATCGACCAGCCCATCAGCGCCGCCGACGTGGCCGACATCTGCCTCCGAGCGCTGCACGAGTGAGTAGCCTCCCTCCCTCCCTCAGAAAAATCTGCCTGGACGTCGTGACAGGGGGCTGCGCGGCCCCGCACCCGGGCACGTCCTGGGTGCGCACATGGTGGCATGCTGCTGCAACTACCTTGCGCGCCTGCGTGCGTGCGCAACGCCTCGCAGGCCCGAGGCACGCAACAAGACGTTTGACGTGTGCTACGAGCTGCCCTCGGACGCCGGCAGCTCCATGTACGAGCTGGTGACGTCGGCGCCCGACAAGAAGGGGCGCTACCTGGCGCAGGCGGCCACCGTGCTGGCCAAGAACACCTGAGCGCGCTAGCCAAGAGAGCAGGCAGGGAGAGCGAGCAGGAGTGGCGGCAGGTGGCGGTGGCGGGGCGGGCCGAAGGCTCGTGAGGAGGTGTCTCCGGCAGCCGGCGAAGGCGGCGAAGGGGGCGGTTGGATCTGTGGCTTGGCGGGAGGAGCTGCAGGAGCGAGGGGCGGTCCCGGCGGGGTTCTCTTTTTGTGAGTTGAGGCGTTGCGAGGGGACAAGAGGGGAGGAGGCTGTGCCCAACACGGCGCAGACCCTTGCGATGGCCGTGCTGCTCACTCATCAGAAGCGCCTTTGAGATCTCGGCGGGATGGCTTTGACGCTCCTTTCCCATGTTGATGACCAGGATCCCGAGATGTGGCCCGGTGATCAGCGCGCGCGGCCCTGCACGATTTTGTGCTTCTCGTCAGGGCCCATTTCATGTGCTGCGCCATTGACAATGCGACCCCAGAGCAGAGCAGTTCGTGAGCCAAGCAGCATCAATGAATCAGCGGCGTTCGGGGTCCGGGAGTGCACGCACGAGTCTCATGGCTGCTTCTGCGGCTGGTCGGCAGCAGCAGCCGCGCCGGCCGGCTTGCCGCCGCCTGCCGCCACCAGCAGCTTGCACTGCTGCTTGTGGGAACTGGACCAGTGCTCCACCTGGCAGTCACGGCTGCGGCCACGTGAAACACAGGACGGAAGCATACTGAGAGCATGAGAGCACGTGAGCGAACGGGCCAGGGAAGAGAAGAAAAGAGCCTCCAGGGCCCAGCACGCACCTGCAGTAGACCGCCACGCTGCAGCGCTGGCACGACATGAGCCGCGGGATTCGGGCGCCGCACGACGCGCACCGCCGCGCCACCTGCGGCCCTGCGGGCGCCCCCTCGCCTTGGGCACCTGCGTGCATGAACACGCGGAGTGCCGCATCTTGAAGCCGCAACAGGGAGCCGGCTCAGGCTCGCAGCAAGCACGCCTCCCCGCAGAGGCGACCCAGCACAAAGCCAAAGGGCGAGCGCCGCACCTTCGGCAGGCGAGGGGGAGCGCGTGGCGGGGCGGTACGGCGGCGCAGCTCTCCCGTTGAACACCTGCGCACCAGGCGCAGGTGCACCACCACTGTTTGGCAAACCTGTCTCCGCAGCCCACCAGCAGTCACATGGCCGCACCCCGGTCCTTGGCAACGCGTCGTGCAAGCTCAGCGCAAGCGCGCACCGACGCACCTGCTCCTGGCTCTGCTGCACCGCCGCCATGAGCAGGTCGCTCCACACGATGAGCCGGGGCAGCTGCGCCTGCACCCACGCCCGGGCCGCCTGCAGTTCCTGCTCGGACGGAGGGGCGGCGGGCGCCTGCTCAGGGTCTGCTTGCAGTATGCTGCCGTTGGCGCTGGTGGTGCCGCCGTCGTCCCCGGCGGGCTGGGTCAGCGCGGTGGGCGTGGCGGCGCCCACCGTCGTGATGGCGTCGATCATGATGCCTGCAGCCAGGAAGGGCACAGGTTTCCATTGGGTGGGCTCTGGGCGGTGTGGTCGTGCGGCCGAGGAACGTGGGAGACAGCAGGGCAGCTGAGCTGAGCGGCATGCACGCCGGCAGGACGCGCGGTTTGAAGCGCGCCATGCGCGGATGTCCCCAAGCACTCAAGCACCTGCGAGCGTGCTGAAGAAGCCCTGGAACTCGCCGTCCCGGTAGTGCCGCGCCGGCAGCATGCCCTCCTCGGGGTGGCTGGCCCACAGCATGCGCTGGAACAGCGGCTGCGGTGTTCGCCAAAGCACGGCACGCGGGTGGCAGGGAAACGGAACCTTGCATTGGCGCCGCCTCACGGCAAAGGCAAAGAGTCTGGCGTCTCTGGCGTCAGGACTCACGAGGAAGTCTAGCTTGTGCAGCGTGTGGAAGAGCCTGACGCTGAAGGTGGCCAGCTGCACGCACAGGCGGCGGCGGCGGCAGCAGGCACGTGAGAAACGTGGGAGACCAGGCACGACGTCAGAGAGCAAAGGCACCCGGAGCACGCGCACCTCGACGACCTCTGCCTGGCGCTTGCTGGTGCACAGCGGCAGCGCCAGCGTCAGCAGCAGGTTGCGCAGCGTGATGTCCACGTGCCTGCTCATGGAACACCACCACGTCCACACAGCGAGCACGCACCGATCCTCTCGCCGACGCGATCCTTGAGTCAGCAGCCATGGCCAACCCTAGGCGCAACCCTAGCCCACGTCCAAGGTAGGGCGCACCTGATCTCAGGGCACTCGACGTGGTCCAGCAGCGCGTTGCTGTACAGCGTCAGCGTCAGCGTGTCGAGCGCAAAGCGTATGCCCTCGAGGCGCCCCGGCCCCATGAGCCAGGCGCCAGAGGCCACCAGCTTGCCGGCGTCCAGCGTCATGTTGCCGCCAGGCGCCGTGACTGCGGGGCGCGCGCGCATGCACAGGCGCAGACGGCGTCACCCACGAGCACACCTCGTCCCTCACACCAGCTGCTGCATGCCGCACGGTGACGACTGCGACGACAACGACGACGGCAACAGGCGCTCACAGATGCCGCTGCTGTAGCCCAGGTAGGTGACGGCAGAGCCCAGGAGCTGCGTGTAGAGCTCCCCCGTGGACTGGCCCTTTGGCGCGTCGGCGGGGTGCTCGGGCGGCGGCATGAGCTCCTGGTACGGGTGCCCCAGCACCTGCGCTCTCATTGGGAAGCGCGCGGCATGGCGAGGGAAGCCTGGTTGCGTGCCTGGCAGGCGGCTCAGCGCGCAGAAAGGAAAGCTCCGCAACTTTCTGGCCTGCGTTTCACAGCCGCAATTGAGGTGAGAGGGCGAGCGCCCTCGAGGGTGCGGCGGCGGCCCCGCGCGCACCTGCGTGATGCGCCCGTTGAGGTCGGCCGCCGCGCACATCTGCTGCACCTGCCTGCGGCCACCACGCACGTCGCAGGCAACGCCGAACGCGCTGAGCTATGAGAGCAGCACTTCGCACGGCGCGTAGTTGGCAGGCAGCGTCCCCCGGGGCACGGTTCATTTCCAGCCCGCGCCTGCTCCGCCCCGCCGCACCCACGACCCGCCGCGCCCGCCCCCCCCTCGCTCTCCCTTACGCGCACCTGCTGTGCGGCAGCCCGCGCACTTGCAGCGCGAAGAGCACCTTGACGGCGCGGCTGGTGGTGGCCAGGCCCCGGCGCGTGAACATGGCGTCGCGCGGCTGCACCGCCGCAAACACCACGTGCCCCAGCAGCACCTCGAGCAGCTCGGGCGAGCCCGCCATGTGGTCCAGCACCACCATGCCGTCTGCGGCACGAGCAGGCGCGAGGAGGAGCGACCTGTGATGATCCCACCAAGGAGTCGGCACAGCCACCGCCGTCTGCGGCGAGAGGATGCGCAAGGAGGAACGACCAGCCAAACGTCCCACCAACAAGTCAGCACCACCACTCCCGTCTGCGGCGCAAGCAGGCGCAAGGAGCGGCTCTCCCCACTCCCCAGTCAACAAGTCAGCACCACCACTGCCGTCTGCGTCACAAGGAGGCGCAAGAAGGAGCGACCGGCCATTGTCCCCAGCGAGCCTGCAGCACTGCCGCCGCCGTCTGTGGCGCCGCCAGGACGCCCCACCGCGTGTCGTCTGATGCGAGGCGCGCTGCCTTGCTGCAAGGGGAGCGCCATGCCATCCTCATGCTGCGCAGCGGGCGCCAGGCCCGCCGCTGCCGCCGCTGTCACGCTGCGTGCTGCAGAGCTGAGCGACGCGTGGCCCGCGCGCAGCATGCGTGCGCCTGCGTGTGCCGACGGGTGAAGCATGGCCCTCGGGGCGCGTGCGCGGCCTCAGGCGCTCCTGCTCACCCGTGGCGTACTCGGGCGCGTGGAAGGTGGCCTCCGAGGCGCCCGCCACGCTCCACAGCGCCGCCACCACCAGGTGCGCGTTGAGCGACGGCAGCTCCGCAATCCTGCGAGGTGCCACGTGCGCACACGGCCTCATGCCCACGCCCAGTCGCACCCCCGTCCTCATGTCGCTGCAGAGCAAGAAGCGAGACAAAGCTCTTCTCGTCGCTCAGACGCACCGCTGGTGCAGGACGGCGAGCTTGGACAGCAGGGCCAGGCCCGTGGTGGCGTCGGCCATCGCGGCCGCGAGCAAAGGCGCTGGAAGCCGCCGCGCCACGTGCACCAGCGCCAGCAGCACCCTGCTGAGCCCCTGTCCTCGCGGCTCCACGTTCTCGAGCTGCACGAGCAGCTCCGCCAGGCCCAGCTGCGCCGCCGCCGCCGTGCGGCGGGCGCGCAGATCGCGATCCCGCGGCTTGCCCCCCGACGCCGCAGGCAGCGCTGGGGGCAGAGGCTGCTGCATGAGCGTTGCGTTGCTGAGGCCCTCCAGCGCCGCGCCCTTGGCTGTCCACGCTGGAGGCAGGAAACCGGCGATGAGCTCAGCGTCCTCGGGCACAAGGTCTTCTGCCGCCGCCACAGCGGACCATGGCACCAGCAGCTTGGTGTCAGCCATTGGATGAGTGTCGTGCCTGCAGAGTCTGCAGCTCTCACCACAGTCAGGCTTCCGAAGCTTGCGGCCAACCACTCACCAACCGCGCCGCACAAAAAGAAGGAAAAGACTGACCCGACAGGTCGATGAGTTCGATTGGCAGCGCCACAAGCTGGCGCTGCGGCGCTCGGCACGCGCAGCCGCCGGGCTGAGAATCCCACACACACCGACAGCACCTGGAGAAGGAGACCGGCCCGCCGTTCAGCTTTCTTGGCCCACACACAGCAGATGGCAGCTGGCGTGGGCTCCTTCCCGGGAGTGGCGGCGCTGCTCGTCTTCCTGGCCACCGTGGCCACCGTGCTCTACCTCGTGCTCCGGCCGCTCAAGCTCCGCATCCCGCTCCCGGGGCAGTGGCGCGGCTTCTACGTGACTGTGCGCCTGCACTACTGCTGGGTGCCGCTCCTTGGCACGCTGCTCATGCTCTTGTGCGGGTCGCTGAGCGGGGCAGGCCTGGGCGCGGCCGTCAAGGGCGACGAGCACATCAAGCCATATGGTGCGGCGCGCTGTGGCGTGCAAGCGGTGTCCGTGCGTGCACGGCCAGTGAGGCGCGATGCCCGCCGGCGGCGCGAGCCCCTCCCTGCCCTCCCCTGCACTCGCCCTCGCCGGCACACGCAGGCATCCTGGTGCTCTTCATGGCCCTGGCCTACATCGCCGCCTCGCTGGACGGCACCGGCGTCTTTGCCTGGCTGGCGCTGCACATCACCAACCTCAGCCGCGGCCGTGGGCACGCGCTCTTCTTCCTCTACTTTGCCACATCCGCCGTGGTCACCGCTCTCACCTCCAACGACGTGTCCATCATGACGCTCACGCCAATCATCCTGCACTTTTCCCGCGCCACCAAGTGCGACCCCATGGTGCGCCGCCCTGGCCGTGCTGGGCGTGCGCTGCGCGTGCTGCGCGCGCTGCCCAACGGGCACGCGTAGCAGAGCTGCAGGGGCACGGGACATGTCATTCCCGCAAAGCACCGCTCCATGCTGCTAATGCTCAGCGTGTGCGCCCGCCGCGCGCCGCCCGCAGCCGTACCTCACGGCCGAGTTCGCCGCCGCCAACATCTACAGCATGCTGCTCTTTGTCGGCAATCCGACCAACATCATCGTTGCGCAGGCCTACCGCATGTCCTTCATAGGCTACTCCAAGTGGATGGCGCTGCCCACGCTAGGTAGGTGTGCGCGCCGCACCTCGCCCCGCCCCCCTTACCTGTCCCTGCCCTGCACGTTCTCCCGTGGCGCAAGCCCCCGCGCACGCGCCGCTGCGGCCATCTCTCTCGCACGCTTCATCCTCTGCGCACTGATGCCTGACCAGCGCTGTGCTCGCCTGGGCTAGAGCTCCTGGAGAGGGCGCGGGTGCGTGTGCGGCTGTGCCGCGTCGTGGGGAACGCGAGATCCCACGCGACGCCGCGCGCGGTCCGCTCCTGTCCGTCCCGTGCCGCAGTGGCGGGCGGCGCGTGCGCGGCCCAGCTCTACCTCTCCACCCGCAGCGCGCTGCAGCCGCAGCTGCGCCTGCCCGCCGTGGCGCCCTCGCACATGCTGGTGGACGTGGTGGGCGCGTGGTTTGGCACGGCAAACATGGCCTGCTGCCTGGTGCTGCTGGCGCTGGCGCCCACGCTCGGCTGGGAGATGTGGCTCATCACGCTGGTGCGTGGTGGTGGCCCCCGGTGGGCTTCCGCCGCCCTCTCCAGGGGCGGGCTCCACATGGTTTTCCAGCGCATCGGCAGCAAACCAGCGGCATGTGGTTCCAGCGGCCCTCAGCCAGGCCCTGCAGGCAGCAAACCAGGCGCTGCCCGCCACATGGTTCCAACGGCCCTGCAGGCAGCAGAAACGAGGCGCTGCCCGCGCCGCGTGCCCACCACCTTACCTTGCCCTGCGCGCTGCGCGCCGCGTCGCGTCGCACCCCTGACCCCGCATGCCATCGCGCCATTGCCCCCCGCATGCACGTCCAGGTGTGCGCGCTGGTGCACGCGGCGTACAACGCCTACGCCAGCGTGGCGCACGACCCCCTCACGCGCCGGTGGACCAGCCCCGCGGTGCTGCTCGGCCGCCGCGCCGCCTCGCACGTCCAGGTGCGCCTGGCACCCACCCCTCCCCACCCTCGCGCCGCCTCTGGCGGCGAACCGCACTGCACATGCGTCGCACTCCCCTCGCTGTTCCTGCCGCCCACCGTCCCGCCGCCACCTCGCTGCATCCTCTCATCCACGCAGGCCCGCCGCGCGCCCGCCGCGCCGTACGCCGCCTCTTCCGTCGACGAGAAGCAGGCCGACGCAATCCTCGCGCAGGACTGCAGCCCCACCGCCGCATACGCCGCCGCCCAGGCGGCGGCTGCGGCGGCGCCAACCGCGCCGCGCCTCTCCCGGCCCTCGCTGTTTTCGCTGCTGGGTTCCACGCTGGCCGGCAGGCGGCACCAGCACTCGGGCACGTCGTCGTCCGCCACGCCGGGGCCGTCGCACCAGCCGTCGTCTCTGTTCTGGCTCCGTGGCGGCAGCCAGGAGAGGAGCCACCATGGCGGCGGTGGCAGCAAGGGGTCGCCGGCGGTGCCCAGGCGGCACAGCCTGCCTGGCGCGCCGCCGCCGCCGGCGCAGGGGAACGGGACCGCTGCCTCGGCGGCGCCGCGGTGGTGGCTTGGTGGCGGCGCCGACGCTGGCTCTGCGCCGCACGTGAACGGAGGGAAGGCGGCGGCGGCGGCGGGAGTGGGAGAGGCGGGCGTGCCGTTTCCAGAGGTGCTGCTGGCGGTGATGAACGGCGGCACCCACGGCGGCGACGCGCCGGCGTTGGATGGTGGCGGCAGGAGGCCGCTCAGCGCCCCCGGCAGCCCCGCCGCCAGCCCCAGGGGCATGGCGGCAGCCCTAGACGAGGGCGGGGACGCTGGTTCTGGTGGCGGGGGTGCCAGCGACCCGCCCAGCTTCCAGGCAGCTTCCAGCGCCTCGGCAGCCCTGCCGCAGGAGCTGCTGGACGAGCGGCGCGGCAGCGCCGCCAGCAGCGGGCTGCTGGGCACGCACACCTCCGACAGCCCTTGGGCCTCCCCGGCACGCCCCTCCTCCTTCGCCTCCGCCTCCGCCGCCGCCGCCCCGCCCTCCCCCGCCGCGGCGCCGCACGGCGCCCTGACGGTCCACACCACGGCGGCGGCGGCGCGGGCGCTCTCCGCACCCCGCGCCGCGAGGGCCCTGGGCAGCGTCGATGAGCGCGACGACGACCCACCTTCCTCGCAGCTTCCTGACGACTCCCCGCACTCCACGGCGTCGGCGCCCACCGGCGGAGCGGCGGTGCCACCGCCGGGGGCGCAGCGCGTGCCCTCCCTCTCGCGCATGCGCCCCGCCGCCGCCGCCGCCGCCGCGCCTCCTCCACCTGCCGGTTGCTTCGCCAGCGCCTCCACCATTGCAGCAGCAGCAGCAGCAACAGCCGTCCCGACCAGCTCTTCCACGGCCGCCTGGCTCCCGGGGCCGCCCCTCGCGTCCCCGTGTGCGAGCGCGCCGGCGCCGGACGCGCCCTCCTCCGCCGGCGCAGCAGGCTACGGCAGTCAGCGGAGCCTCCCCGGCGCGCACAGCCTCACCCAGCGGCCGGCGCCGCCGTCCGCGGGAGCGCTTGCGGCGCCGCCGGGGGGGCCGCAGGACCCCGAGCGGGTGCCCAGCGGGCCCAGCGCGCTGGTGCTGGCGACGCCCAGCGACGTGGAGGACGTGCGGCAGGCCTGGAAGCGCGACCACCACCACCACCATCTCCACCACCACCATCTCCAGCACCACTCCGGCGAAAAGGCCAAGCCCCGGACCCGCCCCTCGCGCCACCCACGGCATGCGAACGGGGACCATTCGGCGCAAAACGGCGGCGCGGAGACAACGCAGCAGCACTCGCCGCGGCGCTCGACCACCAGCGACGGCGGCGCCGCGGCGGGAGGCGGAGGCGAGCCGGCGGCGGCGGCGCGCGAGGCGCCGAGGCAGGCGCTGCGCAGCTCGTCGCATCAACTGCGGGCGCCGGCGCAGCAGCAGCATCCGCGGCAGCAGGCAGGCGGGCGGGTGCGGCGGCACTCTGCGTCGGGCGCGCCTCACGCATTGCAGCCCGGCGGTGGGGAGGCCTTGCGGGTGTCTGACGGCGGCGGTTCGGTGGAGCAAGAGAACGGGCGGTTGCTGGGCGGTTCGCAGCAGCTGTCGTCGGCGGCGGTGGGGCACCACGGGCGGGGCGGCTACCAGAAGCAAGCGTCGGTTGTGGGGCCGGCATGGACCCGCTTCCTAGGGCTTGAGCTCACCGCATGGGACGCTCCTCGCGAGCCGTTGGCCGCGCCGGGCGCGCACCACCACCACCACCACCACCACCCCTCACAGTCGTCCATGCAGGGAGGGCTCAGCGAGGGCTGGGGCGCCGCCAACGGGCACGGCCGGGCACGCAGGGGCAGCGGCAGCGGCAGGCATCAGGCGTCACCCGCCGCGCCGCCGGGCGCGGGTGGAGGCTCGCTGCTGGCGCACCTGCCGATGCTGTGGCGGGGCGGGCAGGCGCACCAGGCGGCTAGCCCTGGCAAGGGCTTGGCGGGCGCAGAGGAGGAGCCGCATGCGGAGCACGAGCGCGCCGCGCTGCTGGCCCTGGGGGCGCCGCGCAGCAGCCACCCGCTGCGGCGCCAGGGCGCCAGCTCCGACCTAGTGCAAGCGCACGGCGAGCGGGCGTCAGGGGCGCCGCGCCAAGGCACCTCGTGGTGGTTTGGCGGCGGCGGCGGCGGGAAGGCTTCCGCCCAGCGGCCGCTGGCGCGGCGCTCGGCGCCGCTGTCCACTCGCCGCAGCGGCGGAGCGGCGGCGGCGCATCACCCCGGCAAGGCCCCCGCCGCTGCCGCCGACAAGGCGATGGGGGAGGACGTGGCCGGCGCGGCCGCCATGGCCCGTGCTGGCGGCAAGGCGCCTGTGCCCGGCGGCAGCGAGGACGATGAAGAGGCAGGAGGGGTGGACGTGGAGGCGGGCGAGGGAGGGGCCCTTGGCAGCGAGGCGGGCAGCGGGCTTGACGAGGAGGAGCAGGAGGAAGAGGAGGAGGAAGGGGAGGAGCTGGAGCCGCCGCACCGCACCTTCCTTGGCACGCTGCTGAGCCTCCCTTGGGAGGTGCGTGGGCGTGGGCGGGTTGGCTAATCCTGGCGCGCCAAAGCCACACGTACTGCGCCTCATCTCAGTGGCCCGTCGCCGCATCGTGCCTCTGCAGGTGGTGCCCTTTGTGATCGGCATGTTCGCCCTGGTCGAGGGCCTGGCCATGCAGGGCTGGGTGGACGCGCTGGCGGGCGCGCTGGGCCGCGCGTCGGGCGCCGGCGGCCTGGGCGGCACTGTCTGGCTCATGGGCGTCGTGTCGGTGCTGCTGGCCAACACAATCAACAACCAGCCCATGACCATCCTGATGACGACGGTGGCGCTCAACCCTCGCTTCGTCTCGGCCATCAACGAGGCGTACGGCGGCCCGCCGGTGGCCTCGGCCGACCAGGCGCTGCCGGCGGCGGCGCGCACGCACGAGGCGGCGCTGTTCGCGCTGGTGGTGGGCAGCAACGTGGGCGCGCTCTACACCATCATCGGGGCGCTGGCCGGCATCATGTGGGCCAACATCGTCGTGCGGGACATGGGCGCGCCTGTGACGTACTCGGCGTTTGCCCGGGCCATGGCGCCGCTGGGCGTGGTGGCCACGGGCGTGACGCTGCTGGTGCTGTGGGCGCTCTTTGCGGCCGCAACGGCGTGACGGGGATTGGTTGGAAGTCAGCATCGCGCGCATGGTAGGGACATGCCGCGTGCGCTTCGTGCCTTGGAGACTGCTTGTTCGCGCTTGCGCTCATTGCTCAGACACCCCTGCGGACGCTGCTGCTTGGGATTGCTATTCGGACGCGGGCGCGGAGCTGCCTGCAGGGCGCCTGCGCCGCCCATGTTTTGCAGGGTGGTGGGATTCATCACGCGCGGACGCTGTTCGGCGAACACCGATGGTCGCCGCGCTGCGCCGCAGTGCAATCATGTGCAATCATGCATTCTGCCGCAAGCAGCGCACGCCTCGCTGGTCGCGCTCAGAGGGGCACCAGGGCGAACTGGTCGTTGGTCACGTACTCGCCCGCGGTCACGTTCGCCGGCAGCGCGCTCCTGCGGCAGCACGCGCGCGCAGCGCAAACAGCGAGGTGTGTGGCTCGTGCTCGCTCCTGTCGACACGGCGACAACCGCCGCAGCGCAGCGCGGGCTCGCCTGATGTTGAGCTGCTGGCCGGACGTGTCGGTCACGCGCATGTCCAGCGCCGGCATGTTGGCCGGCAGCCCCGAGTAGGACCACTCCGCGCCGTCCACGTTATCCAGCGAGCGCCAGATGTTGCCGCCCACGCGCAGGTTCATCGGGCTCGAGTCCTGCGTCGTTGATGACACCGCGGGCCGACCCACCTGAGACAGCACGCGGCGAAGCAGGCGAGCGCAAACGCGCAAACGGAGGCGCGCACCTGCAGGCCGGCGCGTGCAATCTCCACGTTGACCTGCGCAGCAACACACCGGCGGGGGGCGGAGCGCGTGGGCGTTGCTGCTCTCGCGCTTGGCGACACCGCCGCCGCGCCGATCGTGGCGCGAGGTGCGATCGGCTCGCTCACCAGGTCGTTGTAGCCCGCCACGGAGCGCAGCGACAGCTTGATGTAGCCGCCGGCGCTCTTGCGTACCTCGGAGACATGCAACGTCACGTTGCCCATCGGGTGGCAAGGCACCTGCAGAGGACGCCGCCGCGCGTTTCCGAACGCAGCGTGCGTGCGCACCTGCCTGCCGCTCTGTGCGCGGTCCCTGCAGGCTGATGCCGCTCACCTGCTCGAAGGACACGACGACGTGCCCCAGCCGCACGTCCGCCAGCTGCGCAAACGCGCCCACATGCATGTTGATGTCGCCGGCGCCGCACGACATGCACGTGTCCACCACCTGCAGCACCAGGCCTGGCGGGGCAGAGGCGGCAGCCGCGGCGGCGTTGGCGGACGTGGGGGCGCCGGTGACGGTGATGCTGGCGTTCTTGGCCGCGGCAGCGCCCCTGGTGGAGGGCGGGGCGGGCGCGACCATGGGAGCAGAGGTGCTGGCCGTCAGGGGCTTGCAGGCGCCCTGCGTGCGCGCAGCACGCGTGCGCCGCTGTGCCACCGTTGCTGCCGTCGCCACGGCTGCTCTGCCCAGTCCGTGCTGCACTCACCGGCCGCTTGTCCACGCAGCGCACGAGCAGGCACGTTCCTGCGGCGGCAAGAGGTGCGGCAGGCTGGTGGTGTCGCGCCGTGCGCGCGGAGGCCCCCCACCGCGCCTGCGCCCACCCCGCCCGCACGCACCGCATCCCTCCATTGGCGTCAAGGTGACCAGCGGGCTCACGGCTGAGATGCCAGCGACGAACTGGTAGGGCCACGCCCCTGCGCCCCACACGATGGCGATGGCGGCTGGTGCTCAAGGTGCGCCGCTGCGCTCGGCCAGCCACGCCTCAGGCCGCCACGCGCAAGCGCGCACCCAGTGGCAGCGGGCCGAAGCCGCAGGCGTTGTCGCCGACCGAGTAGGGCGCTCCGCTGGCGCTCCACGTCTGTGTACGCGCGTGCGTGCAGCAGCGCACTCGCGGGCCGGAAGATCTTCGCTCCCCTGAGCGCGCCGCCGAACCTTGCGCGCAAGAGGCCTGCACAACACAGCGTCTGCACTGCCACTGTGCAACACGTCGCTGCACACTCACCTGTGTGTTGATGACCGACGCGTCCCCCCAGAACGTGGCGTTGCCCGTGAAGCGCTTGCCCGTCGCCAGGAACG
>VFQP010002271.1_pt1 | contig 22032 bp, 15 predicted proteins | sample 3512351 | NCBI WGS metagenome assembly VFQP01 (sample SAMN10412372, study PRJNA504923) | tailings metagenome | isolation source: Relicate 1 Philex TSF1 revegetated site | place: Philippines: Tuba, Benguet | collected 2017-08-29
CGTCGTGCGGGACGGTGATCCTCCTGGCGATGACGACGCGGGCGCCAGATGTCGATCACGATGGTCTCGACGGTCGCAGCCGCGGCGACAGCCTGATCCGGCTGTGCCTCCTGCGCGGGCTCGGATCCCGCTTCGGCCAACGGCGTCGCTTCAGCGGCAGGCGCGGTCTCCACAGTTGGGACCGGCTCGGCCGTCGCAGTCGGTTCGATCGCCTCGCTGCTCTCCGGTGCCGCAGCCTCAGCCGCTCCCTCAGAGGCGGCTGCCGGTTCGTCCGACGGCGCGGTCGCGGCCTTGGCAGGTTCGGCCGGCTTCGGAACGGTCTTGCGATCGAGACGGAAGCCGAGCGCCTTCAGCACATTCGAAAGCTCGTCGGGCGAGCATCCGAGGATCGACATCATCTCCGGTGTGACGACGAAGCCGCCATCGCCCGTCGAGCCCTTCGGCGGGGTCGTCGCGTTGTCGGGTGAGGCGCGGTAGGCGAGCAGCGGGCGGATCAGATCGGCAAGCCGTTCCAGGATATCGAGACGCACGGCGCGCGGTCCGCAGACGTGAAATCCGTAGGCCCGATACAGCGCTTCCGGCGTCGTCTCCTGCACCGCCGCCGACGTCAGCCCAGCGCGCGGCAACTCCGGAAGATTATCGATGCTGGTTCCGTGGGCCTGCGCATGCTTCAGCGCCCAAAGCGTCACTGCGAGCTCGGCCGGAGCCGGCTTCAGGAGTGCGGGAAAATAGATGTTGAAGGCGCCGAAACGGACGCCGTACTTGCGAAGCTGCGCGCGCGCCTCCTGATCGAGGTGCTTCATATCCTCGGCGATCAGCTCGCGCTTCAGCATGCCGAAGCTTTCAGTCAGGCGGAATGCGATGCCACGCGCCAGACCCGTCAAATCCTCGGCCTTCGCAATATCGACCAGCGGCTTCAGACGCTCGGCTATCAGCTCGTCGCGCCAGGCATCGAGACGTGCCTGCACCTTTTCGCGATCGGGACCGGCGAGGTGTTCGTCGGCGAGCAGGCTCACTTGCGGCTTCAGCGGATCTTCGGCCGGTTCGAGCGCTGCGATTTCCTCGTCGCGCCATAGCACGCGACCGGTGCGGCTGAGCTTGAAGGCATCGGCCTTGGCCGCCGCCACGCGGCGTGCGCGCATACCAAGCTCACGCGAAAGCACCTGGGCGGCGGCGCTGCGTGCGGCCTTGCCGTGAATGCCCTCGGCTTGCGTCTCGGGCGAAAAGCGGAAGCCCTTGAGGCTACCAACATAATGGTTTTCCACGCGGATCGCGCCGTCCTCTCCAATCTCAGCCGTCAACTCCTCCTTGTCGCGGAGGCCCTTCATCAGTGCACTGGTGCGGCGATCCACGAAACGCTGCGTCAGGCATTCGTGCAGCGCGTCGGAAAGGCTGTCCTCAATGGCGCGGGTGCGACCCTGCCAATGGGCGGGATCCTTCAGCCAGTCGGCGCGGTTGGCGACGAACGTCCAGGTGCGGATGTGCGCGATGCGGTTCGCGAGGGTATCGATGTCGCCGTCGGTACGATCGGCGAAGGCAACCTGCTTGGCGAACCAGTCCTCCGGCACACGGCCTTCGGGGCTCATCAAATACCCGTAAAGGGTGCCGATCAGCTCGGCGTGGTTCTGCGAGGAGATTTTGCGATAGTCGGGAACCTGGCAGACTTCCCAGAGTCGCTGAACCGCAGCTGTGTTCGAGGCAAGCGACGAGATCTCGCGATCGTTCGCCAGTGTCTCGAGTGCGAGAACGTCATCGGCCATGCGCGCACGCGCCAAGCGCTGCTCGTTGGGCAACTCGCGCAGGCTATCGCGCAGCCGATCGAGGGTCGCGAAGTCGAGGCGACGGTTGCGCCACTGAAGCACGCGCACGTTGTCGAAGTTGTGGGTTTCGAGACGCTCGATCAGATCGGCGTCGAACGGCTCGCAGTTTCCGGTGACACCGAACGTGCCGTCGTTCATGTGGCGACCGGCGCGGCCTGCAATCTGACCGATCTCGCCCGCCGTCAGGTTGCGGAAGTTCTGGCCGTCGAACTTGCGATTGGCCGAAAACGCGACGTGATCGACGTCGAGATTGAGGCCCATGCCGACAGCGTCGGTGGCAACGAGAAAATCGACGTCGCCCGATTGATAAAGCGCGACCTGCGCGTTGCGTGTGCGCGGCGAGAGTGCGCCGAGCACAACGGCGGTGCCGCCGCGCTGGCGACGGATCAACTCGGCAATCGCATAGACTTCGTTGGCCGAGAACGCGACGACGGCCGAGCGGCCGGGCAGGCGCGTGATCTTCTTCTCGCCGGCGTAGGTGAGGCGCGAGAGGCGGGGGCGCGATATGAAGTTCGCGCCGGGGATCAGATCCTGGATCGCCTCGCGCATGGTCTGCGCGCCAAGCAGCAACGTTTCCTTGCGGCCGCGTGCATGTAGCAGGCGATCGGTGAAGACATGACCGCGCTCGGGATCGCCCGCGAGCTGGATCTCATCGATGGCAAGAAAATCCACATCGACATCGCGCGGCATCGCCTCGACGGTCGAGACCCAGAAGCGCGCGCGCTCGGGCCGGATTTTTTCCTCGCCGGTAATCAGCGCGACCTTGTCGGCGCCGATGCGGGCCGCGATCTTGTCATACACCTCGCGTGCCAGAAGCCGCAGCGGCAAGCCAATCATGCCGCTCTCGTGACCGAGCATGCGCTCGATCGCGAGATGCGTTTTACCGGTGTTGGTGGGGCCAAGAACCGCGGTTACATTTCGTATGCGCGTTTCCAGATCGCTGGCCATACGCGAGATCTCCTTTGGAAGAGCCCCTTGGCATTGCATTGGAGGGGTTTGAGATCAAGCTTTTCGTTTCGGCGACTAAGCACCGCAGCCCTGTGAAATTTTCAAACCGGCCAGAAGACGTTTGCGCTTGCCCCTGGGCCAGTCTTGCCCAATCGAGACGGCCAAAATTTGATCAGGGCTCCCGGCGATACGCCGGAAGCCCTGATCAGTCATTCCCGATGGATAGTTTGGAGACGTTCTGAATTTAGTCGGCAGACGCCATCTGGCCACGATCCGGAAGCTCGATGTTCACGCGCTCGAGGTTGATGCGGGCTTGGCCGGCCGCGGTCGGGACGGTGACCGACTGGGGCAGCATCAGCTTGGCCTGGGGCACAAGGCGGAACATGATCTCGATGTCGTTGGTGCTGGCGAGCTCGCGGGTTTCCGGGGTCGGGCGGTAGCCGGCGATCGGCGTATACTTAACGCGGCAGACAACGGCGATTTCGCCGCGCATTCCCTCGACCGGCTCCTTGCGCGCAAAGCGCAGGTCGATGTCGAACCTCTGCTTGCCATCGAAAATCGATACCTTGCGGCCGCAGGGGGTCGGCGCGTCGCTGTGCGTCAACATAAGGATGGCGCTCAGCGGATCGAGGGCATCTTTCAGGTGGGCGCGCGTCAGCGGCACCGTATCGGCGGCATCGGCCATCACCGGCATCACCGTCAGGCGATCGACACCTTCCTTACCGAAGCCCATCGCAACCGAGCCGTTACGAACGGTGCTTTCATAATCAAAGCGGAAGTCGCCGGGCTGAGGGTTCTTGGCCTTTACCGTGCCTGACGAGTGCGTAACGCCACGCCAGCGGAAGACGCCGAGAAGGGCCGAAATCTGGACATCTGTGTCGAGCGTGTAGGTCGTGCGCCCGACATTGGATTTGAAGCTGAAAGTGCCGAGATCGAACCCATTGAGGGTGATCTTGTAGCTGGCGTCGACCTTAAGAGGTGACACGCCGGCCGGCGTGGGGGCGGCGGTTGCCAGCGGCGACACCGGCGCAAAGGCGGCAAGAGCTGCCAAACCAAGACCCAAAACGCATGCACGCATACGACGAGACTGTACCTGGTACATGATCACACTCACCACCCGCGTCCCGCCCGAACTCGCGGCGAAATTGGGGTACTATGGGGTTACAACGACACTTCGTAGCGACAGATTGTGCTCCCTAAGCCTTAACAATTCGCTCACGCTTGCGCCGGTCTGAGACGGGTTCTGCCCACATAATCCCCAGGCCTTCTCTTCCGTTCCCGTCGCATTTGCGGCCGAGTGTGGTTTGTTCTACCTACTCCGCTCAGCTCCTCCCTCAGACGGCCCCGCTTGACGCGCGGAAGGCGGCTCGCGTATAGAAAGCGCCAACTGTCCCGCCGATAAGGATCTGCGGGGCTATTTTCATTGATTTTCCCCGTGATTTCGGGTCCGCCAATGGGGCGGGCGGTCGAACGTGGGGCTCGACCGGACGAAGGAATTCAAAATGACTAGGCGCTGTGAGTTGACGGGCAAGCTGCCGCTTTCGGGCAATAACAGAAGCCACGCCGAGAACGCGACGCGTCGCAAGTTCCGCCCGAACCTCGTGAACGTTTCGCTGATCAGCGAGACGCTGGGCCGCCAGTTCAAGCTGCGCATCACTGCGCACGCACTGAAGACGGTCGAGCATCGCGGCGGTCTCGACGCTTTCCTCGCGAAGGCCAAGACCGACGAGCTTTCGGCCGAGTGCCAGAAGCTCAAGCGCGATATCGCGAAGGCCAAGGCCGAGAAGGCTGCGACTTCCGCCGCTTAAGCTGCCGCTCTCCAGGGAGCGATGCTTTTCTGATTTCATGCGCCCGCCGGGAGACCGGCGCGGCGCATATTTCGTTTGAAGTCGCGAATTGAACGACCGGAACGTCAGGCCGTTGCAAGTAGGTCCTGGAGATCGAGCGGCCCCGTCGTCATGCTGAGCGCACCATCGGGCCTGCGCGGCCATTCCTCCTGCGGCCGATCCCAGTAAAGCTCGATGCCGTTGCCGTCCGGATCATTGAGGTAGATCGCCTGGCTGACGCCATGATCGCTGGCGCCATCGAGATCAATGCCCGCGGCCAGCACGCGGCGCAGCGCGTCAGCCAACGCGGCGCGCGTCGGATAAAGAATCGCGACGTGATAGAGACCCGTCGCGCCACGGGGCGGTGGATGTCCGCCCCGGCTCTCCCAGGTATTGAGACCGATGTGATGGTGATAGCCGCCGGCCGAGACGAAGGCGGCCTGCGCTCCGTATCGCTGCGTCACCTCGAAGCCCAATACGTCGCGATAGAAGCCGAGCGCGCGGTCTAGATCAGCAACCTTCAAATGCACGTGCCCGATGCGCGTCCCGGGATCAATCGGCGTTGTGGTGGTCGTCATCAGTGTGCTCCCGCAAGGGCCGCCGATAAAAGGCTGTCTTTGTTGGCGACCAGAAACTGCCGCAGCGTTTCGGGCTTCTGTCCGGTGAGTTTCTCCACGGCATCGGATACCGACGCGAACAGGCCCAGGCGCGTCGTCGTGTCGAACGACACGAAGGCCTTGGCCAAGAAATCCGGAAGGCCTGCCGCGACCAGGCCCTTGGTCAGATCCTCATCGGAGAGCTGGACCAGCTCGATCGGCTTGCCAAGCACCTCGCTCACCGTCGCTGCAATCTCGGCCGTCGTCAATGCGGCCGGGCCGGTGATGTCGTAGGTGGCGTTGGCATTCGACGCTGCGGCGAGCGCATAGGCCGCGGCACGGGCGCAGTCTTCGCGCGAGACGTTGGAGATGCGGCCGTCACCGGCCGATGTGAACCATTTCCCGGTCGCCAGCACCGAGGGAAGCGAGAACGCGAGATTATCGTAGTAGAGGGCATTCCTAAGGATCGTCCAGCCGAGGCCGCTCGCGGCAAGGGCCTCTTCGGTGCCGGCGTGATCCGGCGCGAACGGAACCGGGATCTCATCGGCTTTCGGGATCGACGTGTAGACCACGTGCCGCACCCCAGCCGCCTTTGCCGCTGCGACCGCAGCGCGATGCTGGGCGAGGCGGGCACCCGGACGGTCGAGCGTGTCCGTCGAGATCAGCAGGAGCCGCTGAACCCCTTTGAACGCTGCCCCGAGCGAAGCCGGATCGTCGAAATCTCCCTGCCGCACATCCACGCCCCGCGCAGTGAGATCGGCGAGCTTTGCAGGGGTGCGAGTTACCGCGACGATACGGGAAGGTGCGACGCGCACGGTGTCGAGCAAGTGGGCGAGCACGCGACGCCCGAGCTGGCCGGATGCTCCGGTGACAAGCAAAAGGCCGGCGTCCTGGTTTTCGTTCGACATGTTGTTCTCCTAAGAGAGGTTGTCTCTAAACGAGACCACGTCTAGGATAGAGCCTGCATCTCCGTAAAGACGGCAGTTTTTTGGGAGATAGGCACGGCGAAGGAACTACCCATGGGCGAAGAAAACCAAAACCCCGCTTCAGAGGTCATGGCGCAGATCCGGGGGAACGATGGCGGGGGGCTGGCCAATTGCCCGGTGCGCGGCGTGCTCGATCGCATCGGCGACAAGTGGAGCACGCTGATCATCATGGTGCTCGGCGAACGGCCGTATCGGTTCGGAGAGTTGCGACGCGCCATCCCCGACATCTCACAAAGGATGCTGACGCAGACGCTGCGCGATCTGCAGCGCGACGGCATCCTCAGCCGTCATGTTTTCCCAACGAACCCGCCGAGCGTTGAGTACCGCGTCACGCCGCTTGGCAGCTCGCTGATCAGGCCGCTCGCAGAGCTGATGACATGGGCAGAGACGCATTTCGCGGAGATCCGCGCGGCACGCACGGCATTCGATTGCGACGGTGCTGCGCCTGCGGACGCGACCGAGGTAGCTAAGCCGGGTGCCGCGACGGGCTAGGCTGCTCTCGTCAGATCACGATCGTGGTTCGTAACTGACCGAGCTCCGTCGCCATACGAGAGGTCACGGCCTCGCCCCTGTCGGCCAAGCTGGTCATTTCCTGCGCCACCACGCCGAAACCCGCACCGTGCTCCATCGCACGGGCGGCTTCGATCCGCGCGTTGAGAGCGAGGAGACGCAACGTCTTCAGCGTGGTGCGAATGTCGTCGGCGGCAATGTCGACCTTGTTAAGCGCGATCGCGCCACCGGCAAGGCGCTCGGCAAGACGGGACAAAGCACCGGCCTCGAGAATGATGCCGTCCAGAAAGGCAGGGGCGTTGGTCTCAGGGTCGATCGCAGACGAGGCGCCGCCGGTCTCATGAACGTAGAGCACGCGGCCATCGCGGTGATGAATGCGGTAGCTCACCTGCCAGTTTCCGCCGCGCGCCAGCGCTTCCCCGACCGCGGTATCAACTTTCGGCAGATCCTCCTTGACGATCAACGATGCAAAGCCGGTGCGATCCCGGATGAAGGAGTCGCGATCGTAGCCGGTCAAACGCGAAAAGCCTTCCGACAGCCACAGCATCGCATAGTCGTTGCTGTTCTGACCGCGGTACATGAAGCCATCGATCCGTACACCGATGCTTTTCAGAAAGTCGTCGGCTGAAAATGCCCCTGTGTGTTCCGTCATCTCTCAGACCGCTCCGAAATCGTCCGTGACCGCACTCCGGTCCGGATTGAAAAGGGTTCTCTTATTTGAGCCGATTCGTCAGCGGAAAGCGCGGGGCGGATTGCTCCCGAGCCATCATTTTCATGCCCTGGCTTTCATCAGCTGGACAGCTTTTGAGCAGGCGAGGAGATCGGGCCTGTTCGGTGCGGTGATTGACACTTGCCGAGGGGCCTTCGTTGCGTGCCCGACAATTCGGGCATGGCGAGATGGGCAGCGCCATGCCCTTTAATCACTTCTTCCCCGTCAGCGCGAAACGAGCCTGACCACGAAGATCACAATGATGGCGCCGATGGTCGCGTTGATAATGTCGCCCAATATTCCGCCGCCGATATAAATGCCGATCCTTGGCAGCAGCCAACCCGCAACGACGGCGCCGACGATACCGAGAACGATATCCCCGATCAGGCCGTAACCGCTACCGCCTTTCATTATCTGGCCAGCCAGCCAGCCCGCGATGGCTCCGATAATGAGCCAAATGATGATGCCTTCCAAAGCCATGTGTGTCCCCTCTGGTTTTTGCGGACGCAAGACAGGCGCTTTAGTCGCTCAATCATCTCTGCCTACCTGCGCATTGAACCGCGCAGTGCAGACCCAACGAACGTACTTGAGTTCGCAAACTCCCGAAACACCACTGCTGTGCGGTTGCACAATAGGAGTGCGGCACGGTGTTTTGGCCGGTTGTAGAGCCGTCATCCTGGGTGACGAGTTGTCTATTCCCATTTGAAACGCCGCATGAGCGGATTCGGGAAAGGGATTCTCCCATAGGAATTTTCCGTATTCGGACGACACACGCTCTGCGCAAGGCTGATGGACGATTCTCCCCGCCATTCAAGCTCGAATGACGGGGCACGCTCGATGATGATCACTCCGAGATACATCTTAAACGCAACTCGCACGCGACTGTTGATGTCGCTCTCCGCAGCGGCTCTCGCTGCAGGGTCCCTGGTTTTCATGGCGCGGGACGGCGCCGCTCAGGGGGCAGGAGGTCCACCCGCACCATCGGTGATCGTCGAGACGGTGCAGTTCACCGACCTCAAAGGCGCAACGACTTTCTCCGGGCGGATCGAGGCGGTCGACAAGATCGAGCTTCGCACGCGCGTCTCGGGTCTGATCACCAAGCGCGAGTTCCGCGAGGGCGGCGAGGTGGCCAAGGGGCAGTTGCTGTTCGAGATCGATCGCCGGCCGTACGAGATCGCGCTGGCGCAGGCCGAAGCCAATCTTGCAAGCTCGCAGGCCGCACTGGAAGACGCGACAGACGCCTACAAGCGTACGCAGGAGCTGGTAACCCGCCAGGTTTCGTCCGGTGCCTCGCTGAGCTCTGTCAAGTCGCAGCTTGCACAAGCAAATGCGAAGGTCGCCTACGACCAGGCGCAAGTGCAGCAGGCCAAACTCAATCTCGAATACACGCAGATTCGGGCCGAGATCTCGGGGCGTATCGGACGCGCGGCTCATGCGGTCGGCGACTACGTGAACGAAGCGAGCAGCCCCCTCGCGACGCTGATTTCGCAGGACACCGTCTACGCGACCTTCGCGGTGCCGCGTCCCGATCTCGCCAATCTCGTGAAAAGCAAGGACGGCGCCTACCAGGCCGACGTGGAGCTGCGCTTCGGAGACGGAGAAGTCTATTCGCACGCCGGCAAGATCGCGTTCGTCGACGTCGAGGCGAACTCTGCGACCAACACCGTCATCGTGCGGGCGGAGGTGCCCAATCCGGACCGGGCGTTGCTGCCGCAAGAACTCATCGACGCCACGATCGTCGATTCGCACGCAACAAAGACGCTGGTCGTTTCTCAGTCCGCACTGCTGCTCGATCAGCTCGGGAGCTATGTGCTGACCGTGGACGACAGCAACAAGGTCGCGATCCGACGGTTTGAGACGGGCACCTATCGCGGCTCGTTCGTCACCGTGAAATCCGGCCTCGCCGAAGGCGACCGGGTGATCATCAGCGGCCATCTCAAGGCACAGCCGGGCATGGTCGTTGATCCGCAGTCCGCCCCGATCGAAGTCAGCAACTCTTCGGGTAACCCCACGCCATGATCTTCAACGTCTTCATCGATCGGCCGCGGCTTGCGATGGTGATCTCGATCATCATCACGCTCGCAGGCCTCATGTCGGCGGTCGGAATTCCGGTCGCCCAGTATCCGAACATCGCCGCGCCGACCGTGCACGTCGGCGCGACTTATCCCGGAGCCGACGCCGCCACGATCAGCACCGCCATCGCGCAGCCGATCGAGAACGCCGTCAACGGCGTTCCGGGAATGCGTTACATGCAGTCGACCTCGACCAACGACGGCGGTTATTCGCTCACGATCACGTTCGAACAGGGCGTCGATGCCGACACCGCCTCGATGAACGTTTCGAACCGGGTCAACATGGTGCTGGGACGGATGCCGCAGGAAGTTCGCAATACCGGCCTTACGGTCGGGGCGGGCTCCTCCGATCTGCTCCAGATCATGTCGTTCTATTCCGACAATCCCGAGCACGATCAGCTGTTCCTCAGCACTTTCGTCACGCTCAACATCCTTGATGACCTGAAGCGCGTTCCGGGTGTCGGCGAGGCCGCTGTGATGGGCTCGCAAGACTATGCCATGAGAATCTGGCTCGATCCTCAGAAGCTGATCAACTATGGTCTCTCGGCCAACGACGTCGCCCAGGCGGTGCAGGCGCAGAACGTGCAAGCGCCGGCCGGTCGCATCGGCGCGGCTCCTATCGTATCGGACGATCAGCGGCTCGAACTCGCGATCTCCTCCACGGGTCTCCTGTCCACGCCCGAGGAGTTCGGCAACATCGTGCTGCGCAGCCACGAGAACGGCTCTACGACACGGCTCAGAGATGTCGCGCGGGTCGAGGTGAGGGCGTCCTCTTATAGCGCAAGCTCGCAGTTCGACGGAAAACCTGCCGCTCCCGTGGCCATCAATCTTGCGTCCGGCGCCAATGCGGTCAGTGTCGCGGATGCGGTTGCAGAAAAGCTCGAGGCGTTGAAAACGCGTCTTCCGGAAGGCGTGAAATATGCGTTCATTTACGACACCTCGGATTTCGTCTCGGCGATGATCGACCGAGCCATCGAAACGCTGTTCGAGGCGTTCGTACTCGTCGCCATCGTCGTCTACGTGTTTCTCGGGCGGCTCAGGCCGTCACTCATTCCGCTGATCGCCGTTCCGGTCTCGATCATCGGCGCGTTCCTAATTCTGGTACCGCTCGGCTACTCGGCGAATACCATTTCGCTGCTGGCGCTCGTACTCGCGATCGGCATCGTCGTCGACGACTCGATCATCGTGGTCGAGAACGTCGAGCGCGAAATGGAGGAGAACCCGGGTCTTTCCGCAGCGGATGCCACGCGCAAAGCCATGGGCCAGATCATCGGCCCGATCGTGGCCGTCACGCTGGTTCTGCTGTCCGTGTTCGTGCCCGTCGCGTTCTTGCCCGGCAGCACCGGCATCCTGTTCCAGCAGTTCGCCGCGACGATCTCGGCCGCGATGGTGTTCTCGGCCATCAACGCCTTGACGCTGACACCGGCGCTTTGTGCGCTCCTGCTCAAGCCGCGTAGCGAAGACCACAAACCCAACGCGCTTCAGGCCTTCATCGAGAAGTCTGTCGATCGCTATGCGGGCGTCATCGAAAAGATCGCGGGCCGGTCAGTCGCGGGTCTTGTTTCGGTGGCGATCCTCGGCTTGTTCGCGGGCTACATCTTCTGGGACACGCCGAAGGGTTTCCTGCCGCAAGAGGACAAAGGCTACCTGCTGGTCGTTTCGACGCTTCCGCCGGCCGCCTCTCTCAACCGCACGGAAGCGGCGGTGGCGAAGGTCATCGAGATCGTGAAGAAGGATCCGGCCGTCGAGAGCACTCTGTCGATCAACGGTCTCGACTTCCTGACCGGCGGATCGGCGTCGAATTCCGGCATCATGTTCGTGCGGCTCAAGCCCTACGAGGAACGCCGAGATCCTTCTCTGCAAGCCGACGATACGGCGATGCGGCTGTTCATGGCTCTGTCGACGCTTTCGGAGGGAACCTTCGTCGCGCTCAACCCACCTTCGCTTCCGGGCGCGGGCTCGGTTGGCGGCTTCGAGTACATCCTCGAAGGCCTCGAAGGGAAAACCCCGGCAGATCTCGCTGCCGCCGCACGCGCACTCAGCGTTGCCGCCTTGCAGAAGCCGGAGCTGACGCAGGTGTTCTCGGCCGCGGAAGCACAGGTGCCGCAGATCAAGCTCGAAATCGACCGCGAAAAAGCGCGTCTGCTCGGGCTCGAAGTCGGCGACATCTACAGTGAGCTGCAGTCGACGCTCGGCGGCCGCTACATCGCTGACTTCAGCAAGTTCGGCCGGACCTGGACCGTGCAACTGCAGGCCGAGGCGGCGCATCGCTCGAACCTCGACGATCTCTCGCGCATCAGCGTGAAGAACCGCGATGGCAAGATGGTGCCGCTGTCGCTGGTCGCGAAGGCGACATTGGGCGTCGGCCCGAGCTCGCTCTCGCGCTACAACAACTATCCGTCGGTAACAGTGCGCGGATCGGCGGCTCCGAATATTGGTGACAGCCGCGCGCTCGAAGCGATGGAAGAGCTTTCGGCTGAAACGCTCCCTCCGGGCTTCAAGTTCGAATGGACCGGGCAGGCGCTGGAAGAAAAGCTGTCCGCTGCGCAGACGCCCTTGGTCATTACGCTCGCGCTTCTGTTCGCGTTCTTCCTGCTGGTCGGCCTTTACGAGAGCTGGTCGATGCCGCTGGTGGCGCTGCTGCCTGTCGTCGTCGCGGTGCTGGGCGCCATGCTCGGCCTGTTCGTCACGCAATCGAGCCTGCTGATCTACAGCGAGATCGGCATCATCGTGCTGATCGCACTCGCAGCGAAGAACTCGATCCTGATGACGCAGTTCTTCATCGACCAGCGGCAAGCCGGTAAGTCCATCGAAGAGGCCGCAATCGCAGGTGCGCGGCAGCGCATCCGCCCCGTCATGATGACGAGCGTCGCGTTCATTGCGGCGCTGGTGCCGCTCCTCGTTGCCAAGGGTCCAGGCGAAGCCAGCATGTATGCGGTCGCGCTACCGGTGTTCGCGGGTATGCTGCTCGCATCGATCGTCGGGGTGTTCTTCATTCCGGTGATGTACGTCGCGGTCCAGCGCGTGAGAGAGCGCTTCCGGCCACCCGCCGGCAAGGCGGAGCAGCCGCCCGATGAGGCGCTGATCCCCGGCGAATGAAAAAAGGGCGCCCAGTCAAATGGGCGCCCTTCTTGCTTTCACAGCTTATAAATTGCATCAGCATTCGTCTTTATTTCATTGAGTCTCAACGGAAATTAATTCCCCATAAACCGAATAAGATTGGAATCCCCCCATGTGCAGGTGAATCGCGCGCGGCTGCGTGCGCGCCCTTGGGGAAGACAATGGAAAACAACAAATCGACGGCCTATGCGTTCATGATCATGCTCGCTGGCCTTGCCGTGATCGGCCACTACGGCCGCGCCTCCGCCGAGGTCGCCCCGCCGAGCGCGTACGAAAGTGCGATGCCGGGCCAGGCCTCAATGCAGCGCGCACCCGGATATGCCCCGCAGTACGGCCTGATCCAGACCGCCGTCGTCGGCGTTGCGCATATGGATGGAAACGGCGCTTTCGGACGCCCGGCCGCGATGCCGGTGTTCCAGATCGTTCAGCTGCAGCCCGCCACTGCGCCGGCCCAGGCAAGCTACGAAGCTCCGAACATCGCCCCGCAGGCGCCTGTCGCATCTGCCGAACCATCCGTTCCGCAAGGCATGACCGTTACGCCTCCGGCTGCTCAGATGGCCGGCGCTCTGTGCGATATCAAAGGCATCCGCGTGCTGACCCAGAACGCAGAGTCTTGCGTGATGGCAGGCGGACAGACCGTTACGCAGTGAACCCTGCTTTCGCGCTCTGATTGTCTCTATTAGGAGGATTTTCACAACTCCGCGGCACAACTCGTTGCGGAGCCAAGGGTGAGGGGTTGATCGTGTTCCCGGGTTCCATCGTCATTGGCGCCGTGTCGTCGACGCGGTGCTTTTTTCTGGAACGAGGGGATACACCCGTGACATCCGTAAAAGCTCATCTTCATACGACCATCGCCGCGATGGCGATCGCCGTCAGCGCGCTACTTTCCGCACCGGCACAGGCGAACATCTCGTTGCCGGGCGGCGGGATGTACATCCCCGGCCCTCTTGGATTTCCGGGATTCGGCATTGGCGGCCACGCAAGCGCTGGCGCCAGCGGCCACAGCACCGGCTTCGGTCTCCCCTCGCCTTGCGGCTTCGCTCCTTGCCTAGGTCCATTCAGCTTTGGACTGAATGGCGCGCCTCAGGGAGGCAACGTCAACCATTCTGACTTCGGCATTTCGACGCCGTTCGGTGGCATCAACGCGGGCGGTTTTGGCATTGTCAGTCCATTCGGTTTCGGTGTTGGAAATGCCGGACCGGGCGCGGGTGGGCACTATACGGGCTTTGGCTTGCCCTGCGGCTTCATGGGGATGTGCGCGCCGAGCCCGTTTGGTTTCGGCCTCAACAACCAGCAGAACGTCGGCATCTCGACGCCATTCGGCGGCATCAACATGGGCGGCTTCGGCCTTGTCAGTCCGTTCGGTTTCGGTGTTGGAAATGCCGGACCGGGAGCAGGTGGGCACTACACGGGCTTCGGCCTTGGGATGCCTTGCGGCTTCATCGGCCCATGTATGCCGAACCCGGTTGGGTTCGGCCTCAATAGCGCGCAGAACGTCGGCCTGACGACCGGCCGGTGGGGACCGAGCTACGGCATCTCGACGCCGTGGGGCGGCATGAACGCCGGTGGCTTCGGCTTCGGCGCACAGCCGCAGATCATGCCGATCTACTTGCCTTACCCCTACTAAGACTCGCGCCCTGCAGAGGGTCGAGATCGATTGCAAATTCGAGGGTCGTGCGCTTTGGCGCGCGGCCCTTTTTCGTCGTTCGTGCTGCATCGTTCGATACGCGAACAAGGCTTTCGATTCGCGCTAAGCGATTCCGTATTCATACGTACAATCCGAAATTGTCAGCGTTAGGAGGATATTTACCAGTCCCCGGCACAAAGTGTTGCGGAGCCGAGGAAGAGTTCGTGGTCGCGTACCTGGGTTCGTTAGTCATAGCTCGCGTCAACGACGCGGAGCGCTCTGGAATGAGGGATAGACCAGTGACATCCGTTAAGAACTACGTGCAGTCGGCCGCAGCTCTCGCGCTCGCCGGCGCCGCGCTCATCACCCCCGCCTCTGCCACCATCCGCACGCCCGCCGGCACCATCTCGACGCCGTTCTTCGGCATCAGCGGCCAGCAGGACTTCAGCGTCAAAACTCCCTGGGGCGGCGTCTCTCTTCCGGGCTTCGGAATTTCGACGCCATTCGGTGGCGTCTCCACGCCGTTCTTCGGTCTCGGCGACCAGCAGGCTCTCTCGATCAGCACGCCGTTCGGCAGCGTGTCGGGCCCGGGCTTCGGCATCGGCTTCGGTCCGTTCGGCGCTAACTTCGGTGGCTTCGGTCTCGGCAACGGCGGCCCTGGCGCCGGCGGCTACTACACCGGTCTCGGCCTCGGCGGCCCCGGCTACCCGCCTGGCGTGGTTCCCTTCTTCGGCCTCAACGGCCAACAGAACGTCGGCATTTCCACGCCGTGGGGCGGCTTCTCCGGTCCTGGCTTCGGCATCTCGACTCCGTTCGGTGGCGTCTATGGCCCCGGCTTCGGTTTCAATGCCGGGCCGTTCAGCGGCAACTTCGGCGGCTGGGGTCTCAACGGCGCACAGAACGTCGGCATCTCGACACCGTGGGGCGGCATTTCCACACCGGTATTCGGCGTCATTCGTGGCGGCGATAGCTTCGACAGAAGCTTCTGGAACATCAACGGCCAGCCAATGGCCAGCCAGCCGCAGGTCATCCCTGTCATGGTTCCCGTTCCGGTTCCGATGCAGGGTGGTCCTGGCATGGGCGCTCCCGGAATGCAGGGCGGCGCTCAGCCGGTCCAGTGCATGATCAACGCCGTGCCAGCGCTGACCAAGAGCGTGGATGATTGCGAGAAGGCCGGCGGCGACGTTCCGCCGACCCGCACCTCCGCCGTCCAGGAAGCCAAGAAGTAAGATCAACGCGGGGTGCTGGTTCGAACGAGCCGGCACCCCGTTCTCTTCCGCTCGATCGCACCCCATCACATCTCCGAAAACATCTCTCCTCGTTCATGGCGCGCAGGCTGCACGCCCTGAGCCCAGCCAGCGATTCCGACGTTCGATGCGCTCGATCTCGAGCAAGCGCAGGCGCCGTAGGTTCCAGGAATAGGAAAATGAGCATGTCTGTCATTCGTTCAGTCGTCACAGCGCTCGGTGCCGCGTGCGTCATTGCGCTCGCCACGGCCCCTGCCGTGCTCGCCGCACCCAAGAAGACGCATCTGCTGGCCATGGGCGGTTGCCCGCCCTGGAAAGTCATCGAAGGCGATCCGGAGGCGACCCGGCAAATGAAGGAATCCTGCCAGAACGACGTCAACGCGATCGTCGCAGGATTCAAGAAGGCGCTCGCGCTGGACGACGCAAACATCATGACGCGTGTCGACGAACAGGCGACGGCTCAAGGCGTTCGGAAAGCGTTTGTTGAGCTGGATGAACGCGAGAAGAGCGGCGACCGCGTCATCATCTACATGAACTTCCACGGCGGAAACATCGACGCGAATTACAACGGCTACGACATCGAAGACGAAGTTCTGGCGATGTACACGGCAGAGGAACCGAAAGACTTTCGCCATGCCACGATCAACGGCGACTGGCTGACGATGAAAGCCGTGCGCGATCTCACCAACGAGATCGAAGCCGAAGAGATCGTTCTCATCTTCGAGGTTTGCGAAGTTGCGGCCGGTTACAAGAACTTCCGGTACAATTTCAGCCGGCGCACTCAGCGCGACTGGAAGGGCCGTGAAGCCGTTATCTTCACCTCTCGCGGCGATCAGGCTGCGACCTTCAACGAGGATGGTACGCTGGCGCTGTTCACCGAGCTCTTTTCAAAAGGGCTTGAGACGGCAAAAGGCGGCAACTTGCGCGACATCTTCGAGCAGGCCGCAATCGACACCCATCGCTCGCGGCGCGCAACCTGCATGAAGGAAGAGAACCTCGAGAACCTGTTCGACAATCGCTGGGTCTACCTCGACGCATGCACGCAGCTTCCCTCGGCGTTCGACCCCTACGGCCTCCTCGACGACATCCATGTGGGCGGTGACACCATCGCCTCGCGCTGGCACGAGCTCAAGGATCGCAAGCCGCCGCAAAAAACTCCGGCGCGCGACGAAGATCCGTTCGCTTGGGCAAAGGACTACATGGGCGAGCAGACGAGCGGAGCCGTCAATGCCGCTCCCCCGATGCAGATGCCCGCGATGCAGCCTGCGGGGCCGTATTACCCCTACTAACGTTCCGAAACGAACGAAACGAAGGGGGCCGCGCGCAACCGCTCGCGGCCCTCGTGCTTTCCGCTCGATCTTCCATCACGGGTGCAGCTTGCGGGTGCGCGCGATGCGCACCTCAAGGGATGGGTTTCACGACGCAATCGTAGCGAGCCTGCAACAGGCGGCGTTCTGTTTTTGCGCTTCGCCGCCGCTCGCCAAGGTCTCGCCCGAATGTGCTCGTGTGGTCGGAGTGGGGCCGGTCTTCGCGCGAATAACCGCCACGTACGTGGGAGTCTCCTTTCTGCGGGGTAGGGAGACCGCAAGCATCAATGTGCGGAGAGGCACTCCTCTTCCACACGCGCGTTTTCCGGCCCCATTTTCCTATCCGAGCCGATGGTTCTCCAGCCGCGCGGCTCGCGTGCTCGCATCCTGGAAAAAAACTCGCTAGGCTTGCTGCCGTTCGCTTTGTTGGGGGATGTGAGCATGAGCTGGAAGACCGCGTATCGTTCGTTCTACTATCAAGATGCGCCGGACCCAGCCGATCCCGATCTCGACAAAGCTCACACCGCACTGCTCGTCATTGACGTCCAGAACGTTTACCTCGCGCGCCCGGACAGAGCCTCGTTGCCAGCGGAGGCGCTCAAGAGCTTCGATGCCTGGACACCGTTTCACGACCGGATGCGCGAGACGGTAATCCCGCGAACACAGGATCTGCTCAAGGCCTTCCGCGCCCATGGCGTCGAATGCTTATTCGCCCGTATTGCCTGCCACACCAAAGATGGCCGCGACCGGTCTCTCTCGCAAAAGATGCCGGGTTGGAACAATCTGCTGCTGCCGAAGGATGAGCAGCCCTCGCAGATCCCCGACGCGCTCGCGCCTATCGGGGACGAGATCGTCGTCATCAAGACCACGGACAGCGCGCTCACCGGCACAAACCTGCGGCTGATCCTGACAAACCTCGGCATCAAGACCGTCGTCTGCTGCGGGATTTTCACCGACCAGTGCGTGTCTTCGACCGTGCGCAGCCTCGCCGACGAGAGCTTCAACGTCGTCGTCGTCGAAGATTGCTGCGCGGCCGGAACGGACGAACTGCATCACAAGGAGCTCGAGATCCTCAACATGATCTATTGCCATGTGATGTCGGCGGCGGAACTCAAGTCGCTCATGGGGCTCTAAAACGAAAACTGGCGCACCCGAAAAATCGAGTGGTGTCGTTTTGAGTGCTGCTTTGCTTAAGCCGGTGCGGGCGCCCACTTCACTGCCGGGACACTTACCCCTCTACGCGTTGTCGCGATCCATCGCGCGATCGGTCGTTCCATGTACCGATATGAGAGCCATCCTATGCACGGCATGACTATCAGCGTCGCCGCGACTGTTGCCAACCCCGGTATTTTGATCTGGGCCATCACGAAGCCGTACAGAATCGGCCAGTGCCACAGATACGTTGAATAGCTTGCGTCGCCCATCACTACGAGCAGCCGCGGTGCCCTCCACCTCGACTCAAGCGAAATCATTCCGGCGACGAGGACGGCTGCAGGGACGCCTAGGTAGTAGGGACGCAGCCCCGCCTTAGCCCACGAATTGCCCACCATCATGTACGTACCGATGAGCAACCCCGTGACGCCAATCGCAACGGTCACGCCGGCCGGTAGTTTCCAGCCTCGATCGAAGTAGAGGAAAACGAGGATTCCAAACAGGAAATCGAGCACCACGGGGAACAGAACTATGCCGTAGTTAAAGCCGGTCAGTTGAGCCCACACTAAGATAGTGCCGTATACGAGCGCGAAACAGCCGAGTGCCCAGCGAAGAAACGTTGGTGGCGTGATCAGGATAAGGGCTGCGATGAGAGCGTAGAACCAAACTTCAAACCGCAACGTCCATGCGACCGAGACGATCGGATTGTCGCCCGACAGCGTAAGGACTTCCCAAAGCGAGAATGGCTTTCCCCAGGAGATCGAGCCGGTAATGTAGAAGGCTAGCGGTATTGAGGCCGCGAGCACGATCCAGTACAGCGGGAATATTCTGGCTGCGCGGTTGAATCCGAAGTCTGCTGCACCGAGCAATCTGCCGTTTCTCTCGGATGCTGCGACAGCCGACTTTGAAATGACGTAGCCCGAGATCACGAAAAACAGATCTACTCCGGTAAATCCGGCCGCAAAGGCGTACTGGCTCATTTCCGGAAGCGACATGCCCCATTGCGTCGTCGCGTGACACAGCACCACGAGCATGGCTGCTATGCCACGGAGCATCTGAATGTTTTTTGACATCGCTGGCCCCCTCTACAGGGGTAAGTGAGTCGGCCGCGGTCACACAAAACAATCCTTAGCCTGACTATTGTTCAGGATGTGGAAAAGCGCATCTTTGAACTTAGACTTCGAGAGCTCCGCCAGGTTTGCTTGCTCTTCGGGCGCGCGCTCCTCACAATCGAACGTGACATCAGTACGGTCGATCGGTTCAGCCGTTCGGGACAGGCGATCATAGGTAGGTCAATGTCGGCCCACGAAGGGTTCCCTGGCAGGCGGCGGCACGGAGTTGGTCAGTCGCGAAGTCGATCGATGAAACTTCGCCTCGGAGTTTCTTCCGCAGCTATTTCGCGCAGCGCTCATACGCTCGCGACAGAGCGCGGGGCGCTTCTTCGACCTTCGGCCGTCCAAAGTGACGCGGTTGCTGGGACGTTCGGTGGCGCACCCGACAGGATTCGAACCTGTGACCTCTGCCTTCGGAGGGCAGCACTCTATCCAGCTGAGCTACGGGTGCAGTCCAAAATCCGGCGCCGCAGGGGCCGGGACGCACCTGATAGCGCATTCCGCGACCAGGGGCAAACGGCCTTCTCGGCCGTCAGTTCTGAATTGACGGGGCATGGCGTCAACCAGGGGCTGACCACGCCGTTTCATCCCCCTATATTGCGCCCCCATGAACGAAAATTCCTCCAAATCCCCGCGCACCGCCCAGTGTTCCGTCCCTGACGGCGACCCGGTGCCGATCGCCAAGGGCAGCCACGTTTATCTCGTGGACGGTTCCGGCTACATTTTCCGGGCGTTTCACGCGCTTCCCCCCCTCACTCGCCCCTCGGACGGGCTGCCGGTCGGCGCCGTGCATGGGTTCGCGGCCATGCTCTGGAAGCTGCTGGTCGAGACCAAGGCGGCCGATGCACCGACGCACCTCGCGGTCATCTTCGATGCCTCGGAGAAGACGTTCCGCAACGAAATCTACAAGGACTACAAGGCTCATCGCCCGCCCGCGCCGGAAGAGCTGGTGCCCCAGTTCCCGCTGATCCGGGACGCCGTGCGCGCCTTCAATGTGGCTTGTATCGAGCAGCTGGGCTTCGAGGCCGACGACCTGATCGCCACCTACGCGAAACAGGTGGTCGATGCGGGCGGCGACGTGACCATCGTCTCGTCCGACAAGGATCTGATGCAGCTCGTGCGCCCGGGCGTCGTCATGTGGGACGGCATGAAGAACAAGAAGATCGGGCGCGACGAGGTGTTCGAGAAATTCGGCGTGGCGCCTGAGAAAGTCGTCGACGTGCAGGCGCTCGCCGGCGATTCCACCGACAACGTGCCGGGCGTTCCGGGCATCGGCGTCAAGACCGCGGCGGAGTTGATCACCGAATACGGCGATCTCGACTCGTTGCTTGCAGGGGCCGGTGCGATCAAGCAGCCGAAGCGACGCGAGAAGCTGATCGAGTTCGCCGAGCAGGCGCGCATCTCACGCGAGCTGGTGCGGCTCAAGGACGACGTTCCGGTGACGGTGCCGGTCGATCAGACCGGCGTGCAGGATCCGAAGGCCGACACACTGCTCGGCTTCCTGCGGCAGATGGAATTTTCGACGCTGACCAAGCGGATCAGCGAAAAGCTCGGCGTTGACGCGCCTTCGACCTCAGCCGCCCCGGCAAAGACAGCCGATACGGGTGGCGTGCGGACGCCGCCAAGCTTCGCGTCCTCCTCACAAGGAACGGGCGAAGGAACAAGCGACGCACACGGCCCCGGAACGCCGGCGGCAGGCGCGGCGATCCGCTCGGCCAAGATCGCCAAAGAACCGTTCGATCGCGCGGCTTATGAAACCGTCGTCACGCTCGACCGGCTCGCATGGTGGATCGCGGCTGCGCGCGAGGCCGGGCGCTTCGCATTCGACACCGAGACGACGTCGCTCGATTGCATGACGTGCGATCTGGTCGGGTTTTCGCTCGCCGTTGCGCCGGGCAAGGCCTGCTATGTGCCCGTCGGCCATCGCGCCGCGGCGGGCGGCTTCGATTTCGGCGACGGCGACGGGGTCACGCAGGCTCCGCTCCGCGACTCCCTCGCGCTGATGAAGCCGCTGCTCGAAGATGCGGGCGTGCTCAAGATCGGGCAGAACATCAAGTTCGATTGCCGTGTGATGCGCCGCTACGGCATCAACGTCACCCCGATCGACGATACGCTATTGATTTCCTACGTGCTCGACGCCGGGCGTGGCGGACACGGCATGGACGATCTTGCGCAGCGCCATCTCGGCCACACCTGCATCTCGTTCGACAAGGTTCTGGAGCTGGCGCCCGGCAAGAAGGGCGAGAAAAACTTCGCGCAGGTGCCGATCGAAAAAGCGGCCGAGTATGCGGCGGAAGATGCCGACGTGACGCTACGGCTTTGGCACAAGCTCAAGCCCCGGCTGGCAGCTGAACGCCTTACGACCGTTTACGAAACGCTCGAGCGTCCGCTGGTGCCGGTGATCGCGGGCATGGAGCACGCGGGCATTCTGGTTGACCGCAGCGTGCTGTCGCGGCTTTCCTCAACGTTTGCGCAGTCGCTCGCGCGGCTCGAAGAGGAGATCAACGGTCTCGTCGGACACAAGTTCAATCTCGGCTCCCCCAAGCAGCTCGGCGAATTGCTGTTCGACCGGCTGCAGCTTCCCGGCGGCAAGCGCACCAAGAGCGGGCAATGGGAAACGCGGGCCGGGCTGCTCGATGACCTGGCCGCCAACGAAGATGTGCCGGAAGACGCGCGCGGGCTCATCAACAAGATGCTCGAATGGCGCCAGCTCTCGAAACTGCGCTCGACCTACACCGACGCACTGCCGGTGTTCATCCACGGCGAGACGGGGCGCATTCGCACGAGCTACGCGATGGCCTCGACGACGACCGGCCGGCTCGCCTCGTCCGATCCGAACCTGCAGAACATTCCCGTGCGCACCAAGGAAGGGCGCGAGATTCGTACTGCGTTCATTGCGGACAAGGGCAACACGCTGGTCTCGGCGGATTATTCTCAAATCGAGCTGCGCGTGCTCGCGCACATCGCGGACATTCCGCAGTTGAAGCGCGCGTTCGCGGA
>VFQP010002272.1_pt1 | contig 22026 bp, 29 predicted proteins | sample 3512351 | NCBI WGS metagenome assembly VFQP01 (sample SAMN10412372, study PRJNA504923) | tailings metagenome | isolation source: Relicate 1 Philex TSF1 revegetated site | place: Philippines: Tuba, Benguet | collected 2017-08-29
CATCCATCCTCCTCACCTCTCGCGCCTGCGTTGTGTTTGGTGGCAGCGTTGCTTCAGTTGAGCGTTGGGCGTGTCGGTGACGGCGCACGTGCGTCCTTGGCGGACCTCCATGTGTGTGAGCCCAGGCCTGCAGGGCGGCAAGGCATGCTGCAGTCGCGTGCGTGTTCGTATCGCGGGGCGACGGGTGATCAACGCCCCGCGCACACGTCTATGCTTACTATGTTCGTCCCTGGGCCAGCGACGCCGATGCGCGCCTGCCGGCGGCGCCCTCGAGAAGCCATATTGATGACTGCACACGAGCGAGTGAGAGAGGGGAGCGGTGCATGCCTTTGTGGAGGCGGGGGAGAGCAAACTCCGGCGCCTGCCCGGGGTGTACGAATAGCTTCGCGGCAAGGAGCAGGAGCTTGATGGACAGGATGGCTGCTGTGCTGCAATCCACGAAACCGGAGAACCACTGTCGCACGCGCATGCGTGCGCATGCGGCGCCCTTCGCCACCGGGCTTCAGTGGATTCCCCACCAACCATACAGCCTGCCACAGCCCACACCAACCAATCAGTGCGAAAGCTTCAGGAGAGAAGCCACCCTCGCGATGAGGAGCCTTGCCCGTCCCTTCAGCGCTCAGGCAGCGCCGCCGCGAGCGCGCTTCGGGAGCTCGACCGCGCCATCGAGGCTGCCGCTTCGCGCCCTGGCCAGGCAGCATGAGGTGCGAGAGGGCGTGCTCGAGCGTTCTCGATGTCGTGCGGAGATTGCCTCTTGCTAGCTGCCAGGAACGTGGCAGGCCTCCTTGAGGCTCTGCGGCAGTGATATCGCTTGCCGGTGTGAGGCCTTTAGCGCTGCGTTTGGCCCAAGGCGTGCGCCACACACGCACGCTTCGCTCCCGCGCCGACATGCACGCACGCGCCACACACCATCGCTCGCCTAACAGCGCACCTCTATCGCACTCTCCCACTTGCCTCCACGCCTGTTTAGCGCCGCTGCACAACACAGAGCCCCCCCCCGCCCCCCCCTCGCGTGCTCGACATGCGCAGGTGCAGCAGCACCCCAGCGGCGGCAAGAGCAGCAAGCAGCTCACGGTGCAGCAGCTGGAGCAGCTGGTGGCCGACGCCCGGGCCGAGAGCCACATCTGGGAGGCGCAGCTGGCGGCGCACGACACGTCGCAGGAGCGGCTGCGCGCGCAGCTGGACGCCCTGGCGGCGCACCAGGCCGGCTCCCGCGAGGCGCTGCGCACGCTGCAGGAGCTGCTGGGCGCGGCCAAGCTTGCCTCGCACGAGCAGCGTATGGCCCTGTTTGCAGAGTCCGTATTCCTCTGCGGGAGGGAGCAGCGGCCGGCCAGCGGCGGAAGCAGCGGCGGCAGCGACGCGTCGCAGAGCAGCGGCAGCAGCCTCAGCAGCAGCGACGCCGAGGGCGCGCAGCCGGTCCCACCAGGGGCCGAGCCGCACTTTGCGTTCACGCGCGCCCGCGCCGAGGCGGCGCAGCAGCTGCTCGACTACGAGGCGCGCCTGACACGCATGGTGGACGCCGTGTCTGCGGGCGTGGTGGCGGCGCACGGCACGCAGCTGCGCCTGCCCGCGCTGGTCGGCGGCGACGAGCCCGCCAGCAGCAACAACATCGTGCCTCTGCCGGCGGCCAAGAAGCTGGTGGGGGCGGCGGCGCAGAGGCAGGCGGCGGGCGACGCTGAGGGGGCGCTGACGGGGGCGCCGCCCGGCGCGCCCTGACAGTGAGGCCCCTGGATGTGGTTGGCAAGGTGGGGCGCCGGGCGAGGTGCAAGTGGCCGCGACGCCTCTTGCACCCACCTGGGCGGCCTTGTGACGTGCGTCGCTCCCTGTGCCCTGTACATGTCGAATTCGCCGAGCTGCTACCCACGCTTAGCATAGCGTTTTCTCCCTCTCATCGTCACGCCGCGCGGCCTGGGTGCTCCGTCGTCTTTTCTGGCTTTCTCGTTGATGCGCGCCGTGCGGGCGCAGCAGGTGCATGCGTGCACGCAGGGGAGGTGTGATTGAGCGCGACGAACAACTTCTTTGTGTTTTGCTGCATTTGCGCGTGCTAGGCGTGACTCCTGGCCGCGCGCGAAGGACTGACGAGGAGGGACGAGCGTGCGTGTGCGTGAGGAGTGAGCCTGAGGATTGTGCCTGACAGGAGCGTGCATGTGTCCGCCTGGCATGGTGGGGATGAGCGTGCTTGTTCCTGTGCGGGCAGCGTGTTGTGGTCGCTTAGTCAGTTGGTCTGGAAGTCCTGCTCGTTGCCTGCGCCGCGCTGCGTGCGCGCCAGTTCATCATCCGATCGTGTGCGTTTGGTCGTTGAGATTCATCGCCGTGGCCTCGTGGGGCAAGTCCGTGAGTCTTTTTGCGATGTGCAGTGAGTCAGTTCGTGAGACAGCGCGCCATCCCGCTTACATCCGGACACCCGCTCGCTGCGGCGCCTGCGCGCGGGGTTTTTGTCGTTTCCGGCACCGCGCGCTCGAGCGCGCAAAGCCGTGCACGAGCGGGCAAGTCCTGCGCACAGTCCCGAGCAGCTGCTCTCCGGACTAGTCGCGGAGGCTCGCTCGGAGTGACCACCGCGAGCTGCTCTGCTCTTCTCCGCAGAGATGTTTGTGGAGCAGCGGCGCCTCACCCACAGGCGTCGCTGCAGCATCACGAGAGTGGCGCAGCAGCGGCACGCGCAGGAGCAGCAGCAGCAGCGGTGTTGGTGCTGAGCGAGAGGAGCGGGGAGCGAGCATCTTTCGTCGTTTGGCCCGCCGCGGCAGCCTGCGCACCATCGACCGAGCGGCAGCGTCGCCATCATGCAGACGAGCTTCTTTTCGTCGATTTCGTCCAAGGCCGCCGCTGCGGCGGCGGAGGCGAGCAAGGCCGTGCCCAGCGCCAACAAGCACACGGTCGACAGGCTGCTCGACGAGCTGGCGTCGCCTGGAATCCTCGAGAGGCGAGCGCGCGATGCCGAGCGACCGCTGGTCGACTACATCGACGCCGAGGCGCGCAACTTCCCGGCCGAGGTGCAGCTCAAGGTGGCCAGGGACCTGTACACGCGGCTGGAGCGCCGTGCAGCAGACAAGTGAGCAGTGCCTGAGGCATGACAGCTGAAAGCGCTCGCAGAGGAGCGCCTCTGCCTGCACTGTGGGGGCGCTCCGGCGCGTTTGCGTGATGTGGGGATGCGCTCCGTCCGCCGGAACGCCGCCTGCAGGAGCGTGGACAAGAAGCTGGGCGTCATCCTGGCCGTGGACGACCTGATCGCCGTCAAGGTGCGGCCCCCCAGCCGGGAAGGACCGCCAGGCGGTCGGCGGTTGTCAGCGTCGGCGATCCCGGCCCGCCCAGTGCCCCTTGGCCACACATGGCCACACGAACTGCTCCTCGCGCGCAGAGCATGGGCGACGACGCGGCGGCGCGCAGCAAGCGGCTGGTGGGGCTGCTCTCGCGCGTGCTCAAGGACGCTGAGGACCTGCAGCTCATTGAGCAGGGCGCCCAGGTCATGGGACGCCTGGTCAAGGTGTACGCCGGCGTCAGCTCCGAGATCGTCGAGCAGCAGGTGCGCGCGCCCTCTGGCTGGCTGCAGCGGGCTCCAGCGGGGGGATCGCCTGCCCTCTCGTCCGCTCGCGCCCAGGCTGGCTGGCGCCCCTCCCGACGACAAGGCGCCCTGCTCACTTCCCTCCCCTCTCCCTGCCCTTGACACCAACCAACCCTCAACCAACTCCCAACCACCCCCCGTGCAGGTCAAGGACTCGCTCGAGCTGCTCAACCCGTACAAGCCGCCCGTGGCGGGGCAGCCGCTGGAGAAAAAGTCGCCAGAGGTGACCGAGGGCCAGCGGCTCATGGCGCTCTACATGCTCGCCTCGCTGGCGCAAAACGCCGAGGCCGTCTTCAACGTCCAGGTCAAGGTGCGCCCGCGCCCGGCAGGGGGCGCTGGCGGGCTCCCTCCTGGCTCGGCGAGCCAGCGCATGGGGCGCAAGGGCCGGCCAGCGTTGCGCCCACGCCAGGACACAGCAGGCTGCTGTGGGAAACGCTTTCCGTGGCGCCAGGGGCATCTGGTTGATGCGGGTGGCCCGTGGAGCCCTCATGCTCGTCTGGTGGTGGGCCGGGTGGCGGATCGCACGCAGCACTTCATCGAGAGCATCTGGTACTCGCTGCGGGACCCCAAGCTCAACATCCGGGAGGCGGCCGTCATGGCGCTCAAGGTGAGGGCTTGAGAGGGCTTTTCGGGTTGGGGTTGGCCAGCTGCAGAGTGTGCGCAGTAAGCACCCGCAGAGGCGTGGATCGTGGCGCAGCACGTGCTGGGTCGCAGCCTGACGGGAAGGCAACATGCAGCAGCAACAACAGCAGCAGCAGCAGCAGCTGGGGGGTTGCGGCCTTGACCAGCGCTGTGGCGCAGGCCCTGCTCGTGGGCCTGGCGGGGAGGGCGCGCCAGCACCGTGGTCCACCTGTGCCGCGCACCTCCCAGGTCAGCGGCCAGGCCGTGGTGCGTTGCCGCGCGCTGCCGCCCGCAGGCGTGCTTGAAGCTGGTGGCCGAGCGCGAGACGCGGTACCGCGTGCAGTGGTGCGCGGCGCAGCACATGCGTGCGGCCTCTCCTGCCCTGCGCGCCGCTCCTGCCCCTCCTTCCCCTCCTCTCTCCTCTTCTTCTTTTGCACAGGTAACGGCGTGGCGCACTTGCCCCTTGTGTGCTCCCTTGTGTGGTATCGTGTTCCACTCAGGTACTACAAGCTCTTTGAGCAGACCATGCGGGGGCTCAACAGGTGCGCCGTCACCCGCGCTCGCCGAAGACCTCCAGGGCGCGCGCCTTAGACAGGGCGCACGCTACAGAGGCAAAGGAGGGCTGGCGCTCACGCGTGCGATGACGAGTGCTTGACGGCTGGTATGTGGCGGTGCGCAGGGAGCAGCGCGCCAACGTGGTGACGAGCAACGAGGCGGTGCACGGGTCGCTCATCACGCTCAACCAGCTGCTGCAGCACACGGGAGAGTTCCTGCTGGCCAGGTGAGGGGGCTACGCAGAGCCGGGCGCGGGCAGCAGCAAGCGGCCTGGGTGTCGGCGCGGGGGGGCTCTGCTCTCCTGGGGCGTGTACAGGAAGGCCGCAGAGGCGTGGTGGGCGCTGGTCGCCTTGGCGCTGGCGGCCTGCAGTGTGACGGGCCGGGCGTGCGCGGCGCCGTGCTCGCGTTTCGGCCTTGCTGGGCGCAGCGGCAGCCGGGAGCCGCGCGACAGAGGGGCGGGAACTCCCCGCAGACGCTTCCTCCTGAGGCTCCAGGGGGCGCTGTCCAGCAGGGGCGCGGCGAGGCGCCGCGGCCTCACCAGTGCGCGTGTGGCGGCTGCGCCTTGGTGCACGTTGGGTTGGTGGCTGCAGGTACAAGGAGGTGGTGGAGACGGTGCTGAGGTACCGGGACAGCAAGGACAAGCAGATCAGGTGCGGGGGCTGCTCTGCGCAGCGCGCCCCACACCCTCGCTCCATGGCTTGCTTTTGAGTTCACACGCTGCGTCGTCGTGGTGGTGGGGACTGCGACTGCAGGCGCGCCGTCATCATGCTGGTGCCGCGGCTGGCCGCCTTCTCGCCCGAGCGCTTTGCGTCCGAGTACCTGGGCCGCGTGCTCACGCACCTCATCAACACGCTCAAGAACCAGGCCGAGAGGTGTGTGCGCGGCGCGTGGCCTGCAGCGCCGGCGGCGCCGGATCACCGCATCGCCACAGCCCGGCTCGACGGCGCAAGGCTTGGTGGAGCCCCCCTCCCTGGCCCCTTAAACCCCCCAATGACGCCTCTGTGTGGTGGCTGCGTGTGCGTGTGCGCAGGGCGCCCGCTTTCACCGCGATCGCCGAGATGTCGAGCGCGCTGGCCGCCGCCACGCTCAACTGCAGCGCCGTGTTTGAGCCCTGCCTGCCCGCCATCGCCGCGCACATCCGCGACTCCATCGGCCTGCTGCGGCCAAAGGTGCGCCGAGCGCCGAGCGCCGCTCGCTCATGCGTCGTGCGCCCCCCATCAGGGCCGAGGCCCCTCGGCCCTTTCGCTCCCCGGGCGGTGTCTGGGCGCACGCGTGCTCGCTCCTGGCAGCGCGGGCTGCGTAGCCCTCTCGAGGACTGCGGGGCTCTCCATACCCAGCGCCGGAATCTGTTTGCATGCAGAAGCGCTTGGACACCTCGTGCGTGCCAGAGATGCCCCGCGGGCGCGCGAGCAAGCCTTGCGTGCGTGCGCGTGCGTTCTCACGTGCCGCAGGGCCGCACGCCGTGCCCCGAGGCGCTGGCGTGCGTGGGCGTGCTGGCCGGCGCGCTGGGCGACGCCTGGCGGCCGCACGCGGCGGGCCTGCTGGAGCCCATGATCCTCTCGGGGCTCAGCCAGTGCCTCGTCGACTCGCTCACGAAGGTGAGCAGCAGCAGCACACGCTTTGCGCGCTGGGCTCTTCGCCTCGCAGCTGCATCAGGGTCAGGAGCGTGCTAGGTGCACTGTAGCACAGCGCCTCCGGCCCGTACAGCGTGACGGAGCAAACCGCCCCGCTTCCTCCCGCTCGCCTCCCCCTCGTCTACCCGCGCGGCTCTGCCTGAAGCACCGCCACAGCGCCGCCGAGGCGGGCGCTTGGAGGGGCACACGGCGCCGCAGCTCTCTGTGCGCCCGTGGCGGCGGGCGGCCAGAGCGCGCGAGTGCGCGCGTCCCTTGCCGCTTGTGTGCCGCTGCGCAGATGGCGGCGTCGCTGCCCGAGCTGCTGCCCGACATCCAGGTGCAGCTCATGGACAGCCTGTCGCTCATCCTCAGCCGCAAGCCCTTCAGCAGCACGTGCAGCCGCGACAAGTCGCTGGCGCTCATGGCCGCCAACGCCCAAGGTGAGCGCGCAGGGCCTCTGCCCGCCCGCCACAACGCCGTCTCGGCTCGCTTGCACCAGATGAGCTCATGCCACAGCAGCATACTCTGCCGCCACATACCTTCCTTGGCTCCGCCGTGGGAACGGCCGGCTGCTGGCGGCAGGCGGTGTTTGAGACCTGTACTGACGCGTCTGCTGCGTGCGTGCGTGCCGCGTGGGGCGCAGCGGCGGTGGCGGCGGGCGACGCGCCGCGCGAGCAGGCGGCGGGGCTGGTCAAGCTGGCGCTGCAGACGCTGGCCAGCTTCAACCTCGAGCGGGTGCGCCCACCTCTACCTCTCCTTTTCTGCACACCGGTTACCTGCGCGCGTGACAGGCAGGCGCGAGCCTGACGCCGCTGCAGCGGCAAGGAGGGCGGCGCAAGCCCCGGGGTCGGCTGCTTGAGCGACGAAGGCGTGCTTGTCCAAAGCAGCCTTTGACGTTCGGTGGTGTTGCTGGTGCTGGTGTTGGTGGGCGGCGTGCGTGCAGTTGGCGGCGCCGCTGCTGGACTTCACGCGCGACCACGTGGTGCAGTACACGGAGGACCACGACAAGGAGACGCGGCAGGCGGCCGTGCTGGCGTGCGCCAAGGTGACTCCCAGCCCCGCCCTCGCCCACCTCCTCCACCCTGTGCACGCCTGTGGGCTGCATCCGCCACTTTTGACTCGACCGCATAGCACATCGCGCCCGCACCCGTGGGTGGTCTTCACTAGGTCGTGACGGCCAGCGGTTTGTCAGCAACACCACGGCGGCGTGGCGCGTGATGCTGCGCTGCTGCGCAGGTGCTGGAGCGGTTCGCCTCGTCGGTGATGCGCAACGCCAGCGCCATGGGCGGGCTCATGATGGGCGTGACGCCCGGCGCCACCATGAGCCTGCGGTCCGCCAAGGTGGTGGAGCGGGTGAGTGCCGCGCGCCGAGCTCTTCCCTCTCCCGCGTCACCAGCAACCCACGCGCAGAGCCTGGCTGTTGTGGCTAGAGGGCCGGCACCCAGGCCGGCAGTGGTGTGAGGGGTGAGCGCGGTGGCAAGCCGTGGGCGTTTGGTGCGCGGTGGCGTGGCTGGCCGCAGGTGACGAACCGGCTGCTCATGGCGGCGGTGGCCGACCCCTCCCAGACGGTGCGCATGACGGTGCTGACGGTGCTCAACCAGACCGAGGCGCTGGACGAGTACCTGGCCCAGGTGGGAAAGGGAATAATTACGCTTTCCTTTCCCTGTCAACCTTGACCTTGGCGCTGAGCTCCTCGCCGCGTCTCACCCTGGCACTCAGAGCTGGCAGGATGCACGGCTCCGAGCGTGCGCCCGGCCAACCCGAGCCCCAACGCTGCCCTCGCCACATGCGCGCGTGCATGTGCAGGCCGACATGCTGCGCTCCATCTTCATCACGCTCAACGACCAGTCGTGCGCCATCCGCGCGCTGGCCATCCGCCTGGTGGGGCGCCTCGCCGGCCGCAACCCCGCCTACGTCAACCCCGCCATGCGGCGCCACCTGCTGCAGCTGCTCACCGACATGGAGCACTCGCCAGAGTCCAAGCTGCGCGAGGGTGAGCCGCCGCCGCCGCCACATCCGCCGCCTGCGCCGGCAGGCGGTGCGACCCGCGCCAGCCAGCTACCCGGCAGCTACCCAACCACCCAGCCACCCAGCCAGCCTCCCAGCCAGCCATCCGCCGCTTCCCGCTGCCAGTTGCCAGAGCTAGCATTCGCTAGAGGAGCCAGCTCTCCATCCCCACATGAAAATGATAAGAAGGATCCGGAAGCTCGGCGCGAAGATCAGGAAATGTCGGCGCACGCTTGCCTAGGCGCACGCATGCATCGAGCTCCGGTTCGGCCGTTGGCCTCTGACGCTGCTGGGCTTTTTCCGCCCTGCGCGCAGACGCCGCCTTCCTGCTGGACGCGCTGATCGAGAGTGTGCCACGGCTCATCCTGCCCTACGTGTCGCCCATCCAAAAGGCGCTGGTGGCCAAGCTGCGCGCCCTGGGCAGCAGCGGCAACAACACGCTGGGCATTGTGGTGGGCGGCGGCGCGCTGGCGCCCGCCATCGGCGGGCTCACCGCCAACGGCATGGGCGGCGCCAACGGCCTCTCGCAGCTGGCCAAGGTACGTCGCCTGGGCCACGCGCGGCTGGCGGTTGGTGTGCAGGGCCGGGAAGGTTCGCGAGACAGACGTTGACGATGGCGTGCGTCGTGATGGTTGCAGGACGACCGGGGCAAGCCCGTGTCTCAGTCCAAGGGCGCGGGCCAGCGGTCCGACCCCCAGGCCAACAGGTGCGTCCCCTGCGCGCGACGCGTCTTCCGTGAGCCTCCCCGGCATGTCGCCTCGGCGCCACGTGGCCAACCTCGCTGCACACGCCGGCACCGCCTCCAAATTTGCTTTGCCAGAGGTGGCGGAGCCCGCAGTAAAGCTCAATGAGCGCGCGTGCGGGTGTGTGTTGCCTTGCTCGCGCGAGCGCGCAGCGAGGAGGGCGTGGCGCGCACGGTGCTGTCGACCATTGGGCGGCTGGCCATCGTGAGCCGCGTGGCCTTCCGGCCCTACGTCAGCGAGGTGCGCCCGCGCACACGGCGCGCTTTGGCAGTCTGTGTCTCGCACACTGAACGCCCCCATGGCTGCACTGAGGTTGCGCAGCAGCGCCGTGTCAGGCAGTGACCTTCTCCTCGCCGCCGCACCCACGCTGCGCACTGCGAGCCGCGCAGGTGCTGCCGCTGGTGATTGAGGCCATCCAGGACAGCGGCAACCCGTCCAAGCGGGCGGCCGCCGTCGTGTCGCTGGGGCAGGTGCGCCTGCGCGTCCTCCGCCCCACGTTGCGTCACAAACAGCCGCCCCACCTTGGGGGTCCGGGCCGGGGCGCTCGGCAGGTCACGCGGATGCACACAGCCCTGGTCCGCATCGCCAAGGGCGTGCGTTAGTTCAGCGTCTGCGCGTCGTCAGCGCGTGAACACGAACGGGAGCAGAGCGTCGACCCGGGGGGGCGGCGGCACGTCCCCGAGCGGGCTCTCAGCTGCCGGCGTGTGGCTGCTTGCACCGCTGGCCGTGGTGGTGGTGGTGGTGGTGGTGCGCAGGTGGTGGAGAGCACGGGCAGCGTCATGACGCCGTACATGGACTTCCCGCAGCTGCTGGCGCTGCTGCTGCGCATGCTGCACGAGGGCAGCATCGAGGACCGGCTGCCCATCATGAAGGTGCGCGCGTGTGCCGAGCGCTTTGCATCTGGTGCTGCACCCTCTCCCTGTGCGACGGGGGCGGCGAGGCGGCCGCCGCGCCACCTCTCAAGCTTCAGCAGTGAAGAGCCGGTGTCTTTTGTCGGAGCCTGTCCCGCGGCCTGAGCCTGTGGATGGCAGCGCCGGGAAGGGAGCGCGGTGGGACCTGGGCATGCGTGCGCGTGCCTGCGATGCGATGCGTGCCGCAGGTGCTGGGCATCATTGGCGCGCTGGACCCGCACACGCACAAGACCAACCAGGCGTCGCTGTCGGGCGAGGGGCGCCTGGAGAAGGAGGGCGTGCGGCCGCTGCGGCACGGCGCCGGCGCGCACGGGCCCGCGGCCGGCGGCGGCGGCGGAGAGGGCGGCGACGCCGGTGCGCGACCCTACCGCTTGCTGCCGCAGCCGCGCCTGTGCTGCAGTCAGCGCCAGCCACCACGCGCTTATGTGAACTCGATGGGCGTGTGTTGATTGCACTGCGCAGGGATGGGCGGCGGCGACGAGCTGCTGGGTGGCATGCCCTCCGAGCTGCTGCCGGCGCACGGCATGGTCACCAGCTCCGACGTGAGGCCGCTCCCCGACCCCACCCACCCAGCCCGCTCTGTCCCTCGCGTGTCGCGCTCGGGGCGCTGGGCCCTCGCCGTGTCATGCTCATGCACGCTGCCCATGGCAGCAGCGCCCAACTGCACATGACTTGTGGTCGCTTTCCTTGTGCGCGCGTGCTGTTCCCCTCTAGGACTACTACCCCACGGTGGCGCTCAACGCGCTGGTGCGCGCGCTGCGGGACCCCGCGCTGGCCAGCCAGCAGTCGCCCGTCGTCTCGTCGCTCTGCAGCATCCTCAAGGGGCTCGGCGTCAACGCCGTCGGCTTCCTGCCCAAGGCGAGCTCACACACAACGCGCGCTCCGCTGCCGCCCCCTCCCCTCATTGCTTTTTGTGTCCGTCTCGCTTGCTGCGGTTGCGGCAGGACGCAAAGCGCTGGCCGGCGTGCGTTGTGGAGCGGAGGGAGGAAGCAACGAGCCGAGAGGATGTGTGCGGCTGCGGGGCTTTGCGTGCCTCGCAGGTGCTGCCGGTGCTCTTCGCCATGAGCACGCACGCCGAGGGCGAGATGGACAACCAGGTGAGGGAGGTGCCGAGGCGCCGTGACGCAAAGCAGCAGCACGCGCCACCAGCAGCCCTTCTGCAGCGCCAGCTGGGCTGCGCACGCTGACTGCAAAGGCACGACGCTTGCGCCGCCGCGTGCCTTGCTGCGTCGTGCGTTGCGCGCGTGCTGCGCAGCTGCTGACGGAGCTGACGGTGCTGGTGCAGCACGTGCGGCAGCACATGCGGCGCTTCCTGCCCGAGCTGCTCTCGCTGGTGCACACGCGCTGGCACACGGCCCAGGCCGACTGCCTCAAGCTGCTGCGCGAGCTCAGCACCTATTTGCGCGACGACATGAAGCAGTACGTGCCCGAGCTGCTGCCGCGCTTCGTGGGGCTCATCGCCGAGGCCGAGCGCAGCAGCGTGAGTGCCCCTGGCCTGCCGCCTCTCTCTTTCCTTTCTCCCTCCCTCCCTCCATCGCGCCTCGCGGCTCCCCGCCCTCCGCGTGCTTTGCGCCGCGCCGCGTTTGGCCCCGCTTGGACGAGGAGGAGGGCGAGTTTGCGACCGGGCGCGGGCAAGGTGCGTGTGGGGGTCAATGGTGGTGGTGGTGGTGGTGGTGGTGGTGGTGGTGGTGGTGCGCAACGCAGGACTTCACCAACGTGGTGGCGGCGCTGGCGGCGCTCGAGGCGCTGGGCGCGGCGGCCGACGAGCACCTGCACCTGCTGCTGCCGGCGCTCACGCGGCTCATCAGCAACTCGCAGATCTCGCAGATGCGCGACCTGCCCGTCGACCCGCGCAAGCAGGCCATCCGGTGCGCTGCAACTTGTTCGGCTGCGCTGCCGGTCGCGTCGTGCGCGCGCCGGAGCGTTTTTGACGTGAAGCGGTCGGCGAGGGAGCAAATGCAGCCCCTGCAGGGTGGTGTGGGGCGCACGGGTCTGTAGTGAGGGTGCATGGTGGTGCTGGTTTACGTGTGTGCAGGACACTGCGCAAGCTGCTGCCGCGCATGCAAGTGTCGGGCTACGCCTCGGCCATCATCCACCCGCTCCTCAAGGCACGCGCCCTGCCCCGTCCTGCCCTGCCTGACCCGCGCTGAGGGCGCCTCGCCCTCTCCTGCAGGGATTTGCAGAGCCAGGGTGGCGCTTGCCAGCACGCTGCTGCTGTGCAGGTGCTGGACGGGCAGCAGGACGACATCCGCCGCGACGCGCTGGACGCCATCTGCACCGCCGGCGTGATGCTGGGCCCCGACTTCCAGATGTTTGTGCCCGTCATCCGCAAGGTGCGCTCACACCTCACGCCCTCTGTGCCCATGTTCGTCTTGCCGCCACGCGTCTGCCCCCCCCCTGTGCGTGCAAGCCAGCGCTGCCGTGTTCGGTGGTTCCCTGAGGGGTGCACGAGGCTGCCGCGCCCACGGCGCTGCTCGCAGGCGTGCCAGCGGCACCGGGTGTCGCACGAGTGGTTTGAGCGGCTGGCCGGCGTGTGCCTGGGCTCGCAGCCGCCGTGCATGAGCGAGGCCGAGGACTGGGAGGCCACCAGGTGAGGTAGCGAGAAATGCGCTGGTGCGATGAGAGCGGCTGACGCACTCTGCAGCTCCAGCTGCACCTGCACCTGCCGTCAGCGTGCCGTTTCGGGGCTCTCGTCGAAACGAAGAGCGCTGTGCTCTCTCGACGACCACCACCAATTGGTCGGCGGCGGCGGCGCGAGCGCTCGTGCGCGCAGCGCGTGGGCCGCCGAGATCGACATCCTGCTGGCCGACACGGCGCCGCCGCCCTCGCGCTCCAACGCCGAGTCGTCGCTGCACAGCAAGCTGTGGGTCAACGAGCTGGCGCTGGCCCGCGCCTGGGAAAGCAGCCAGCGCGTCACCAAGGAGGACTGGTGAGCGGGCCAGGAGCTTCGGCCTTTCGAGAAGCACCACCAACTCGACGCGACGCTTTGCCGATTCGGGACCAAATCGACTGCACCACGCACGATGCGTGTCACGCGTGCACAGGGCCGAGTGGATGCGCAACTTCAGCGTGGAGCTGCTGCGGCAGTCGCCCTCGTCGGCGCTGCGCGAGTGCTACAAGCTGGCGCAGGTGCACCCGGGCACGGCGCGCGAGCTCTTCGCCGCCGCCTTCGTGTCGTGCTGGGCGGCGCTGCAGTCGCCGCAGCAGGAGCAGCTCGTGCGCAGGTGCGGCGCAACGCAGTCGCACTTTGCTTCGCCCGGGCCTGAGCAGCTGCTCGACGCCACAAGGCGTGTGAGCCGATCGCGCCACTCCCGTCGCCGTTGGCTGCAGCCTCGAGGCGGCGCTGGCGTCGCCCACCATCCCGCCCGAGATCGTCACGTCGCTGCTCAACCTCGCCGAGTTCATGGAGCACGACGACAAGCGCCTGCCACTCGACACGCGCACGCTGGGCGCGCTGGCGGAAAAGTGCCACGCCTTTGCCAAGGCGCTGCACTACAAGGCACGCCCTCCGCTCCCTCCTCCTCCTCTTCTCGTCGTTCCGCAGCAGACGAGCAGCCTGCCTGCGCAGACGCTCTGCTGCTGCGGAGCGCGCCTCCTGATCCTGGGCGCGGCGTGGCGCCCCTGAATCGCGACCGCAGGAGATGGAGTTCCAGACGTCGCCGCAGACCGCCATCGAGGCGCTCATCCACATCAACAACCAGCTCAGGCAGCCCGAGGCCGCCGTCGGCGTGCTCGACTACGCGCAGGTGAGGAGCACTGCGCCGCCTCAGCCCCGCCAATGACGGCAGGGATCACGCGCGCCGCTCGCCTGGCCCGGCGACGTTGCGCTGCGCTTCGCTGCACGGGTGCGCCCCGCCCTTTTGATACCTGTGGGTCCGCATGGCGCGCGCGGCGTTTGCGTTTGCCGCGCAGAAGCACCTGCACATGGAGCTCAAGGAGTCGTGGTACGAGAAGCTGCAGCGGTGGGACGAGGCGCTCGGCGCGTACGAAGCGAGGTGAGCTCAGCGTCCGCCCACAGCCTCCCTCCCTCCGGCCCGCGGCCCTTCCGCCACCCATCGTTGCACCTCTTGTCATGCGCTGGGCGGTGGCGTCGGGCGATGGCTGCGCGGCCGCAGGCTGAGGCGCGCGGCGCCCGAGGGCCGCGAGGGCGGGCACCACCACCACCACCGCACCACCGAGCGCAAGCGCGGGCACGAGTACTACTCGGCGCTGCTGGGCAAGATGCGCTGCCTGGCCTCCTTGGCCGAGTGGGAGCGCCTCAGCCACCTGTGCGCCAGCGAGTGGGAAAAGTCCGAGCCCTACATGAGGTGCGGCTCGCTTGTTCGTTCGCCGTGCTCGCTTTGTGTGACCGTGACGTGGCGCGATTGTTTCATAGTGCCCAGGATGCGTGAGCGGCGAGCTGCGGTGGCTTGAGCGGGTTACTTGGAGTATCACTGGCGTCCGTGGGGCGGGGAGCCTGAGAGGACAGGCGGGCCAGTGTGGAGGAGCGTGGCGCGCTTTTTTTTGCGCGCGCGCAGGCGCGAGATGGCCATGATTGCGGCGCACGCGGCGTGGCACATGGGCGCGTGGGAGGACATGCGCAAGTACGTCATGGAGGTGGAGGGCAGCGACTCGGCCATGAAGGTGAGGGCGAGCCGTTTGCTTTCGCTTCGCGGGCTGGCGGCCTGCACCACACGCGGGCACTGCGTCAGCATCAGCAAGGAGCGGGCGCGACCGGCGCGCTTTGGTGCGGCGGTGGCCCTTTCCGAGGCGGGGCTGTGCTGACGTGGCACGGCGTCGGTGGCTGCCGCTGCTGTTGTTTTCCCCCAGACGACGGCGACGAGCTTCTTCCTGCGCGCCGTGCTCGAGGTGCACAACGGCAACCTCGTCTCGGCGCGCGCGCTGGTGCACCGCGCGCGCGAGGCCATGAGCACCGACTTCGCCGCCCTGGTGCGCGCTGGGCGGCGTGTGCCGAGCTCTGCACCTGCAGCCGTGCAGGGCGAGCGGATGGGGCACCCGGGGATTGGAGGGCAGAGCGTTGGACAGGAGGGAGAGGGACGGGTGGTCGGGTGAGAGCGCGAGGAGTGCTGCCGAGGAGGCGGGGCCGGCTCGTCACGTGTGCCACCGTGCGTGTGGCGCGTGGCTGGCAGGTGGGCGAGTCGTACGAGCGGGCTTACACGGACATGGTGAGGGTCCAGCAGCTGACGGAGCTGGAGGAGGTGATTGAGTATAAGCAGTCGGTGAGTGCACCTTCTCCCTCTCTCCTCCAACGCACTCCAAACGACTCACGGCTGGCGCTCGTGCCCCTCTGCCGGGTGCGCCAACTGCGCGGCCGCTCCCAGTGTCAGTGCGCAAGCGAGCGCGGTACGGTGCCGCTGCTGCTGCTGCTGCTGCTGCTGCGCGCAGCTGCGTTCGGCGACCAAGCAGGTGGCCAGCGCGCACGACCTGTACCACCAGCAGCAGCAGCAGCTGCTGCTGCAGGCGGCGCCCAGCGGCGCGCTGGCCGGCGCGGCGGGCGGCACGGCGGCCGAGCGGCTGCGCTTCATGCAGCAGCTCTGGCGCGACCGGCTCAAGGGCGTGCAGCGGCACGTCGAGGTGCGCCCCTAGGCCCTGCATGAGGGCGCGCTGAGGCTCGGCGGCGCGCGTCAGCTTGGCGGGAGTTGGCCGCTGCGGCAGCGCAGGCTGCCCGGGCGTGGTCCGCAGGTAGGCCACGAGTCCAGAGAGCGATGGCGACGCATGGTTGTGTGTGTGGGCGCTCGGGCGTTCCCTATTCCTTTCCTCCGGCAGGTGTGGCAGAGCCTGCTGTCGGTGCGCCAGCTGGTGGTGCCCATGGAGGGCGACATGGACAGCTGGCTCAAGTTCGCCTCGCTGTGCCGCAAGAGCGGCCGCGTCAAGCAGGCGCACCGCATGCTGGTGCAGCTCCTCGGCGGGTGAGACGCCGGCGCTCCCCCGCCGCCAGCGCGGCACCGACACGGCTCACGCCGCTCCGAGGGAACGTTGCGCGCATGAGCCGAGCAGCCACACCGAACGGGCGAGCAGGCATGACGCCGCTGCATACGCCGCTGCGCACCCACGTTGCTGCGTGCGCGGATGCCATGGCCTGCGGCGCCTGTTGCTTGCAGTGTGGACCCGCTCAAGCTTCCGCTGCGGCACCAGGACGGCCAGCTCATCGTGCTGCTGCCGGCCTCCACGCCGCAGCCCTCGGCCGGCGGCGCGCCCGCGCAGCAGCCCATCGCCAACAGCCTTACACTGGGCCTGCCGCAGCCCAGCGTGCAGGCCGCGCTGCACGCCAGCGGCGGCGCCGCCGCCGCCGCGGCGGGCGGCGTCGCCACCACGCCCATGCTGCTGCCCAATGGCACGCACGGCACGGCGGGCTGGGCGGCGGCGGCGGGCGGCGCGCTGACGGCGGCGTACCCCTGGCGGCCGCACGTGCTGCTCGCCTACATCAAGCACTGCTGGCTGCACCACCCGGACAAGCGGGACGCGCTGGCCAGGTGCGGGGCGGGCACGCCGCCCGCCGCTTGCCTCGCCCCCCGCCTGCGCTAACGGCGCGCGAAACAGAGCGAGTCGGCTTGGAAACGGAGCGAAGCACAAAACAGGGAGGAAGGGCGGTGGGAGAGGCAACTGGCGTTGCTGACTGTGGGCGCCGCGTGACGTGCGCAGGCTCAAGGAGCTGGTGCACGAGCTGGACGCGCCGGTGGCGTCGGACCAGCAGGTGGGCGGCGCCGCTCCGCCGCGGGCCGGCCTGGTGTGCGCCCCACCTCACCTCGCGCCCTCCTGCGCCCCACCCCACCTCGCGCCCTCCTGCGCCTCTCTCTCGCCTTTTTCTTCCCTCGCGCAGCGCACCCCGTGTGGATCGCTCGCGTCGGCGACTGCGCCGCAGCAAGCCCCGTCAGCACCAGCGTGTGTGCGCGTTTCTTGTCGCAGGCGGACGAGGCTTCCACCGCCGCCAGCCCGGCCGCCGACCCCGCCATCGCCCCCTCCTCGGCGGCCCCCCCGCCGCCCCCCGCCGGCGCCGCCGCGGCGCCGCCGCTGGTGCCCGCCGGCGACCGGCCCCGGCCGTCGCTGCTGGGGCGCGCGTACCTCCGCCTGGGCATGTGCCAGTGGACGCTCGACAACGTGAGCCCCGCCTCCCTTCCCCTTCCCTCTCTTTCCCCACACCCCTGCCTGATCAGCGCCACCGTATTGCATTCTCCCACTGCCAGCAGAGCACCGTGACGCTCACCTTTCCATTCGCTCGCCGCTCGCTTCTCGCGGCTCGGAGACTGCTGGCCACCTGTGGCCCTGTGTTCACCGTGTGGCGTCGTGTGCTTGCGTGCGTGTTTGCGCGAGCGCAGGGGCTGCACAGCACCGAGACGGTGGCCGAGGTGCTGGGCTGCCTGAGCAAGGCCACCGTGTGCGCGCCCAATTGGTCCAAGGCCTGGCACCAGTGGGCGCTCTTCAACGTCGCCGTCATGCTGGTGAGCACAGCCGCCCCCCCTCTGCCGCCCCCCTCCCCCTCCCGCCTGTGCTCCACCGCTCGCCCTCCCACCCCCTCCCGCCTGCGCTCCACCGCTCGCCCTCCCACCCCCTCCCGCTAAGCGCGTGCATGCAGCCAGCGGGGCGTTGCTCCTCGCTCTCTGGCTCCTCGCTCTCTGGCGGCGAGGGCGATTCGTGCGTCGAAAACGCGTCCCGACGTGGTGTGCAATATGGCCGCGAGTCGTCGGCGGAGTGTGTGCGTCGTGCTTGCGTGCGTATGTGCGTGCCCGCAGCACCACTCGTCGCGGGGTGACCAGGACGCGGCGCTGGCGTGCGTGGCTCCCGCCGTGTCCGGCTTCTTCAAGTCGGTGGCGCTGGGGCAGGCGGCGGGCGACCGCACAGGTACGCCGCCGCACGCTCCCCCGCCCTGGCTTCCCCTCGCCCTCCCAATGGCAGACGGCAGCAAATGCAGGCGGGAGTGGTTGGGGCGGCGTTGAGGCTTGGCGCAGTCAAGACACCTGACGCGCACGCTGCCTGCGTGCGCCTCGGCGAGGCGCTCTTCCCGTCGCTGCCGCCGCTGACTCGCCCGTCGCCCGTGCTCCCCTCCGTGGCCCCCTCGCGCCCGCAGGCAACCTGCAGGACATCCTGCGGCTGCTCACGCTCTGGTTCAACCACGGGCACTACGCCGACGTGCAAAAGGCGCTGCAGGACGGCTTCAACCTCGTCTCGATCGACACGTGGCTCGTCGTCATCCCCCAGGCACGCGCACACGCCCCTCCCTCCTCTTTCCCCTCCGCCTCACCTCGTTGCGCCGCCCTCTCACGCCGCCAGGACGCCCCCGCGCCACCGCTGCGGCGCCCGGCAACCGTTTCCCGTCGCCGCGCCGGCGTTGCGCAGGTCATTGCGCGCATCCACACCAACAACGCGACGGTGCGGTCGCTCATCCACTCGCTGCTGGTCAAGATTGGGCGGCACCACCCCCAGGCGCTCATGTACCCGCTGCTGGTGGCCACCAAGAGCCAGAGCCCGGGCAGGAGGGCCGCCGCCTTTGCGGTGAGTCGGCGCGCGCTCACGCTCCGTGAGCGGTGATCATTGGGAACAGCCTCAGGGCAGGAAGACCAGGGCAGAAGGGCGGCCGCCTCTGCAGTACACGCGGGCTCGCAGTCACTATCTGTGCATTGCCAGCAAAAGGCCTTTCACGCCTGGGCGGAAAAGCCCGCCGCCTTACCACCCAGAGGGTGATTGCGCTGGTCGGTCCGCGTGCAAGCGCACGCGACGCCCTGGCTGATTTTGCGCTGCGGCGCGTCGGTGGTGGCGGGCGTGGCATGGCGCAGGTGCTCGACTGCATCCGGCAGCACTCGCCCTCGCTGGTGGACCAGGCGCAGCTGGTCAGCCACGAGCTCATCCGCATGGCCATCCTCTGGGCAGAGATGTGGCACGAGGTGCGCACGACCGGCCTCCGCCTCCACCTCCTAACCACCCGCCTGCCGCGCGCCCTCGCCGCGCCGTCGCACGACGCTCCGCCGCAGCGCCCCCCGCCCTCTGTTTACCGTTTGCGGCGGGCCGGGCCTACGCGTGATGGATTCCGCGGACTGCGTGGGCAAGTGCGGTGGTGGTCGGACGCTCGTGTGCGGCGGCGGTCGCAGGGCCTGGAGGAGGCGTCCCGCCTGTACTTTGGCGAGTCCAACGTGGAGGGCATGCTGGCGGTGCTGCTGCCGCTGCACGAGATGATGGAGAAGACGGGCCCCACCACGCTCAAGGAGATAGCCTTTGTGCAGGCCTACGGCAGGTGTGCTGCGGGGCCGGCCCCCGCCCTTGCTTGGCTCTCCCGCAGACCAGCACGTCGCCGCCATTGCAACGAAACTCAGCAAAGGCGCGGCGAGCGAGGACCCGAAGGAACGCTTCTACTCACTCTGTGGCGGATGCTGTTCGCCCGTTTTGTCTCCCCCCCTCTGCAGGGAGCTGGCCGAGGCGTATGAGTGGCTGTGCAACTTCCGCGTGAGCCACAAGGAGCCGGACCTGCACCAGGCCTGGGACCTCTACTACCACGTGTTCAAGCGCATCAACAAGCAGCTGCACTCGCTGCAGACGCTCGACCTGCAGTACGTGGCGCCGGCGCTGGTGCGGGCGCAGGGCATGGAGCTGGCCGTGCCAGGTGCGGGCGGGGAGGAGGGGAAGGGGGGGAGATGGGGGAGGGGGAGGAGCACAGGGTGGGGGGGCGGGTGATGGGTGCGCGGCGGCGCTGTGGAGCGTGTGTGAGTGGCTCTGCGCTGGGGAGCGGACGTGCAGGACGTGTAGCAGCTCTGCAACTCGGCGCTTCAGATATGGCCCAGCGGCCTGCGCTGCCACGGTCGTTGCTGCCTCTTCTCTGCGCCTGGCCAGACGACGACAGAGAGACAGAGAGAGAGAGCCACCGCACTGCCGTGTTGGACGGCGTGTGCGCGCGTCACCTTTTCTCCGCCCCTTGCTCACCTCGTCGCCGCTGTTGTTCCCTCGTGCGCCCGCAGGCACCTACATTGCCGGCGAGCCGCTCGTCACCATCGCCGCCTTTGCGCCGCAGCTGCACGTCATCAGCAGCAAGCAGCGGCCGCGCAAGCTCACCATCCACGGCGGCGACGGCGCCGAGTACATGTTCCTCCTCAAGGTGAGTCAGCGAGGAGCGAGGAACCGCGCGCCGCTCGCCTCGTGCAGATGCCCGCCCCTTTTCCCTGCGCCAGCTGACTCCATCGGCCCGCCTGCTTGCCACTGTTGAGCTGCCGCCTCACCGACGCACGCGCCGCGTACGCCGCCCCCGTCCCCGTCCCGCAGGGCCACGAGGACCTCCGGCAGGACGAGCGCGTGATGCAGCTCTTCGGCCTCGTCAACACGATGCTGGCGCACGACCGCGCCACGGCCGAGCGCGACCTCTCCATCGCGCGCTACGCCGTCATCCCGCTGTCGCCCAACAGCGGGCTCATCGGCTGGGTGCCCAACTGTGACACGCTGCACGCGCTCATCCGCGAGTTCCGCGACGCGCGCAAGATCCCGCTCAACTGGGAGCACCGGCTCATGCTGGGCATGGCGCCCGACTACGACCACCTCACCGTCATCCAAAAGGCGAGCGGCCGCTCGCCTGCGCGCGAATCGCAAGCAGCGTGCGCGTTTGGTCTCGCGGCGTCGGCGTCGAGTGGGACGGCGGCGGCGTGCGGCGGGCTGGGGTGTGGGCGGAAGAGGCGCTGAGCCCAGTTGGCGTGGTGTTGCGTGCCTGCAGGTCGAGGTGTTTGAGTACGCGCTCGAGGCCACCAGCGGCGAGGACCTGCACAAGGTGCGCGCTGCGACCTCGACAGCCACGCAGACAGCAAGCAGTGCCTGCCGTCTGTGCCCTGCGCCCGCTTCCCTCCGTCCATGGCGGTGCTCTCATAAGCGGCGGGCCCGCCTGGCGTCTGCGCGTTGCGGCAGGTGCTGTGGCTCAAGAGCCGCAACTCGGAGATTTGGCTGGACCGGCGCACCAACTACACGCGCTCCTCCGCCGTCATGTCCATGGTGAGTGACCCGCCTGCCAACCCCCCCCCCCCCGGGCGCCCCCGCCCCCTCACGCCCCCGCAGCGCCCGCCGGCGAACCCACGGGGGGGGCTGGGAGCCAGGGCGGCAATCGCGCCACGCCGGCCGGCGCGCCAGCGCCAGGAGATGCGTGTTCTTCGTGGCTGCGGGCGCGCTGGGGACCGAGGAGCCCCACGCGGTGCGCGCGCGTCGCGCCGCCACCGCTCCTGCTGCTGCCACTGCGTGGTGCGCGAGTGCAGGTGGGGTACATATTGGGCCTGGGCGACCGGCACCCCTCCAACCTCATGCTGGACCGCTACAGCGGCAAGCTGCTGCACATTGACTTTGGCGACTGCTTCGAGGCGTCCATGCACCGAGACAAGTTCCCCGAGAAGGTCCGCACCTCATCTGCATGCCATGAGCTTTGTGTCTAGCGGAGCCACACTCTTGACGCACACACCTCGCCGCCCTGCCAAATCGTTCGTTGCCGCCGCCTCCTGTCCTGCGCGCCCGCCGCACGCGTGCTACTGGGCTGTGCTTTGTCCGTTGGAGGAGCCGCCGCCTGTGGCTCCTGCCGGCGGTCGCCGCGTGCGATTCGCTGTCCCTCCGCCTCGCTGCCGCGCTGCAGGTGCCCTTCCGGCTGACGCGCATGATGGTCAAGGCCATGGAGGTGGCGGGGCTCGAGGGCAACTTCCGCACCACGTGCGAGAACGTGATGCGCGTGCTGCGCACCAACAAGGAGTCCGTCACGGCCATGCTCGAGGCCTTCGTGCACGACCCGCTCATCAACTGGCGCCTGCTCAACACGGCAGACGCAAACGCCGGCGGCGCCAACGCCGCCACCGCCGCCGCCGCCGCCGCCACCACCACGGCGGGCGGCGCCGGCGGCGGCGGCGCGCACGCGGCGGGGCACGAGGGGGGCAACGCCGGCGTGGCGGCGCCAGGTGCGTGATCGCGCCCCGGCGCAGTTCGTCCATGGGGGTGGCGCGCGCGGCCGTTCACGGTGATGCGGCGGTAGCCTTGTGTGCACAGGCGCGGCGGGAGAGGGCGAGAAGGCGACG
>VFQP010002273.1_pt1 | contig 22024 bp, 8 predicted proteins | sample 3512351 | NCBI WGS metagenome assembly VFQP01 (sample SAMN10412372, study PRJNA504923) | tailings metagenome | isolation source: Relicate 1 Philex TSF1 revegetated site | place: Philippines: Tuba, Benguet | collected 2017-08-29
AGATTGTGATGGTTGGGAGTTTTAATGAAAAGGATTTGAAGTTGTGGGAGAAGAGGCAGAAAGAGAAAATGGAAATTGAGACGAGAGTTGAAGTTAAGAAGAAGGACGATGTGGTGAGGGTGAAGGCGGTGAATCGAGGGTGGATGTTTTTTTTCCAGAGAGGTTTCTAGAAATTTTGAGACGTTCGTTAATGGAGAACAAGGGTGATTAGGCAAGATTTTCTTACCGGTTTATTTTTACCGGTAAGCTGCTAAGAATGGTAAGAAGACAAACGGGTTGATATTTTATACACTCTTTAGATTCATTGTCAGATGGAATACTACCGGTTACTTTTAATATGAGAAATTATGAAAAAGCTGCTTCATTCTCTGAAGCAGCCTTGCAACTAATTATTCACTTACAAATAATGGTCGCAGTTTTTTATCTACGACTGCGAGGTCGGGCGCTAACGCTGTTAATTGCCGATAGAAAAATAACCGGTCGCTTCGCTCGCGGGAAGTCCATCCTCCTGCGTCGTCACTACTGAACGCGTAGAGAGTCAGTTCCCATCCGTCTTTTTCAACAACTTCAGGGGGAAAGTAACTCAGAAAGAAATGAATGATTTCCAGACTCCGAATAAGTTCCAGTGAATGGTTCGAGGTTGTATTGACAGGCTCTTGCATGGTCGATCAATTTTAGATTATGTAAAAGGACAGGTCACTGCAAGAGCCTGATTGCTGTGCAATCCAACTACTGCGGGACTTACACCCGCCTGCCTGTCCATTAATTTCATTGTTTGGTATTGCTTTCGTGAATCAAGCTCTTGCAAAAAAAATTTAGTTTAGGGATGAGGTGGAGCAAGGTGTTTTTCACCGGAAGTAAGGTGAAAATAATGGAGAGTTGATGGGGCTAAAACAGAATCAAAAATATTCATTTGGTCAGATTGTATTCGACAATACAGCTTGGCTTATTTTATTTTGTTTGCATACAGGCTCTGGCAAAGAGTATTCTGTTTCGGAGCTTTCAGGTCTACACCCTTCAATATGCATATTGGCGACAGCTTGAAGAAACTGAGAGAACTCAAGAGCTATACACAGAAGCAGATGGCTGAACTGATCCATGTCCACCGCTCCGGATATTCTAAAATGGAAAACAACCAGCAGGATATGCCCGTGGAGTAACTCGCGCAGATTGCACAGCACTTTAGCATCACCATAGACTAACCAATCTATTTCGGAGAAAAAAACAGCCTCCCCCAAGAGATCTCCGTGGAAGACAAAGCCATCCTTGAACAACTACAGCTCATCAACGAACTCGACAAGGAAGAAAAAATCGATCCTCCCTCAAACTCATTGAAACATTCGTATCAAAAAAAACGTTTCAAAGACTACCTTCAGAAAAATATTGCCGCTCTTTAATAGCGAAAGCCGCCGAGCAACTCAGCGGCTTTTTATTCCTATATCTGATACAGTCTTTTATTTGACAACGGACGGCTTTTGCAAAGCCGATGCGTAGTCAAAGACATACGCATAACCCTTGACTGTTGACTGTGACCTACAGACTACTAAGAACGGCGATAATCTGATACATTACCAGCTTATACAGCATGCTAAAACGAGGATCGCTTATAAATGATACAAGCCGCCGCTGAACAGTTATTTGCTCAGCGGCTTCTGATTTTCAATTCTATTACTGGATATACATGACAAGAGAGTCATTAAAGTTTTCTTATTAAAATATAATCTACATAAAACAGTAAAATAAAAATTATATAAAGTATTAGACCAGAACTCCCTCGATTACCTTTTATACTGTCGGCAATAACGGACTTTGAAGGATTTGCTTCATTCACGTAGACTACATATTCCTTGCTTTCGTCAACCTTCGCTAATCTCCCAGACACAACATAAGAACTTCCTCTTTCAGGAAAATAAAATTCTACATCGCCCTGGTAAAAAAAATCATCATCTCCACTCTCATTCCTCTTCTCAAATTTAACCAGCGTACCTTTTGCAGCAATACCCTTCTTAATCACCCTGTTAACTTTGAATGCGTCAACTAAAGCTATCGCAACCATAATTTGCCAGAAAATATTAAAAACAAGCATTCCTGCGTTTTCTCCGAAAAAGAAAAACACCAGTCCTAAAACGACGATTAGTAAAAGAAGTTTAATTCTTTTCTCTTTTAAAATTGTTCCCATAATGCTTTAAACAAACTTGGAATTTTTAAATCAAGTCGAACCCCGCCTGTCGCGTCAACACTCATCCCCGACGGCCCAATTGCATATTCGAGCTTCCCTCTACCTCCTACTGTTACCTTTTGTAACCCCATCCCACGCTCTCCTTGAAGCGTTATCCCTTTATATGGCTGTATATCCTGGATAACTCTTAATTGCGGTGAGAAGTCTCCATACTTAGGCATCATCGTTCCTCCTAGAGGTATTTTAACCATACTACCAAACGGAAGACCTCTAACCTCTGTTGTTCCAAACTTATAAGACAGATATGAATTGGCGGGAGTAACAAGGTCTGCATACCCTCCCTGTCCATCTTTTGACGTAAATCCTGCTTGTACTCCAAACATTACCAAAGTTGCCGAAGCATTATTTACTTTCAGCCCTAAATCACCTCCATTAGCTTTCGTTTTCACGCTTGCACTTACATAGATATCAAAATCGTCTATGGGGCTTATTGACTGAACAGCGGCATCCCAAAAAAGGAGTTTGGCGACATTTCTAGGCATTTTAGGCCTGACCTCAGGAGTAAATCCTTCCCAAGTATCACCATTATAAAACCAAAAATCATTTTTTCCGTTATCGTAATTATCTCTTTCAAAAATATACGTACAGTTTACTTTATACATTTCCTCGCCAGCACCTAAATTAAATTTCTTACGATGGTCGCCATATTTGCCGGATTCTTTGTATTTCAAATTATCTGCATTGTTGCTCCAACTACTTTGATAAGTTGTTGGCCTAGTGGTATCCCCAAGAGGATCAGAGTTAAAAATACCATTGTTTTCAAAAGCAGCATAAGGGCTTATCGATACATTCGGTTTAGGATCTACATTCCACCGTCTTCCTATTCTTGCATCATACTGCCAGAACTCTGCCGTCATTGAGTTTCCATTAGGATTGATCTCGGTGGATTTCTCTTGTCCATTAAACCCATAGCGGCACCCGCACTACTGTGCTAAACCTCCCAGGCACTCGCGAGTGGCAATGATCGAGGCAGAATCCTCAAATCCATAGAAAGTCTTAATTGATTTCTCAGAATCGTAACCATCCGCCGCCAATTCTATACATAAAAACTGAATTACTTTTGATCTAATCTCCGTAATTTTCGACTCTGAAAGTCTACTCAAATAATATTCTAATGTATCACGCTTGGGTTTATTTTGCTTCAAATTTTCAAAAACTTCAAGAGCCGCTTGTTCATTTATACTTTCATCAACATTTACCATTATAAATCGAAGTAGAAAACAATAATCGGTAGCATTCGGAGTGGATTTATGAATAAAACTGTCCACTAGTAATTGATAATTACTATCAACGTTTATTGGAGTTCCTAATACTTTGTCAAACATTATTGAAAAAGTATCCTGTTTCATATTCTGCTCTCCCTCTGAATCTGTCACACTTTTACTTGGACTGCGAAAGTCACAGGCCTGTACCAGCAAAATAAAACATCCGCAGATAAAGAAAAACATCCCAAAGTCAATAGTTAATTTAATTCGATTTATCACTTTCATTTTTTGTTCTTGAATTATTTTCATCTTCTTGCAGTTCCTTAAGCCTTTTATCGATATCATCTTTTCTCTTTTGCAAATCCTGCATTCTTTTCAAAAGCTCATCTTCGGTTTTCTCTAAATCTTTTAATTTAAACACCAGTCCAACAAATTCTTTTATCAGAGATAACTTTTCAACTGAATATCTAGACAGATTGTCGAAGATTTCTTCTGACTGTGGAGATTCTCCTTTTTTAAAGCGCTCTCGATCGCCAAATTTTACGGGACTTATCAAATCATCAGTAACAGAGACTGCACCTTTTTTTTCAAATTTATCCAACGCTTCCAGCGTTTTGGTTATTTTCTGTAGCTCCTTGATATCATCATCATTAATCCTAATACACCCGTGGGTATTCATCAATTCCTTTCCTTTTTTATAATATCCTCTTCCTCCATGGATGTGCATTCCTTCCCTAGCTCCTCCTTCACCAGTATTATCGTAATCTAACGCCAATAACTGGTTTGGTCCGAAGGATATCTTATTATACCGGGCATTGCCAGTCGTGCGCCATTCCAGAATTTTATATTTGCCTGTTGGTGTATCTCCATTTGTCCCTCCTCTTTTTCTATGCGCGCCGTTTACACGAACAATGGTTTGATAAATAATATCACCACTTCTATTTCGCACGATCATTGTAGCATAGCCATATTTTCCACGATTCCTATGTGCATGAATTTCGATATCCCAATTTCCGTCAGGATCAACTCTCCACAGAGGAGAATTACTGGCCAGATGGTATGGAGCTAAATCAGGCTGTTTTTGTTGCTCTGCATCTACACTAAAAAATTTACCCACTCTCGGATCATAAATTCTCGCACCAAAATCAATTGAGTTTCCCTCTCCTTTTACCTCATTATCATTCTCCTTTCCATTAAATCCATATCGATAACCACCACTCTCCCATTTCCTCCCTACCATCCCCATTCCAAACGGATAATAATCCGTTGCACTCTTAACCTCCGCCATGTAATAAGAAACAATTCCTCCTGAATTCATCTGTAGCTTCTTATCACTCACCGTTGCCAGCACATTCCCCAAATGATTACCTAACTCAAAGAACTTCTCACCGCGCGTCTGCGTATGAAATTTAGCTATCAACCCAGACGTACCCAAAGATATGTCAACCGTCGCAACCGTCAAACTACCAGCCAGACCCAAGCGGGAGCTGCCATAAATGTGCGATTCCATCTGAACCAATGCAACAGACAGCGCTTTTTCGTATACACTCATCACATTCCCCGAAGCATCCCTTACATAAACGGTGGTTATATTGGTAGAAGAAGATGTTTTACTAACCCTGTTACCAGCTGCATCATATTCATATGAGATCGTATTACCCGGCTTCACGATACTTGCGATCTTCCCGTAAACCGTCCAGGTAATATTGGTGCTACCCTCTGTAATGAGATTACCGATCTTATCATACGTATAGTGATTGGCACTCTGTCCCTCGAGGTCTTCCGTATACGATGAATTCACCACCGCATCCTCAACATGATTCAACCTGTTCGTATTAGCGTCATAGTGATACGTGAGATTGTCCATAGCCTCCGGAAGCCCGACTTTGGGTGCTCCTTTACGCAGATAAGTCAGAATATTGCCGTTTGCATCATAGTTAACAGATTCATTGTAGTCAGGGCGGGCTGTAAGACTCCATGCATTGCCGGCCAATCCTTCGAATGTCTCCATCGTTTTCAAACGGTTCAACTGATCATACTTGTAACGATACAATAGCGGTGCTGAATTAACACCAACCCCTCCCTTCTGCAATGCCGCAATATTAACCGACATAGCAGCGATATTTCCATTGTACAAAGAATGCAATGCCTCTGTCTGAGCAGAAGGTCTCGGGAATGAAGCCGTGGTTACATCGATCGGCTTATAATCGATCTTCCCGTTACCACCCTGATCATAATAATGAAGCCCAAAACCCAATACGTCCCGCGCTACCATCCAGTTACTGCCGCCGACAAGTCCATCGTTACCCATATCATACTGCCCCGTGCCAACGCTCACGCTGTTCACTCCTTTTAACCAGCCTTGCAATGTATAAGCATAATCTAATCCCTGTACCTTTTGTTCTCCCAGTACTGTTCTTGCCAACGGTCCATGCAGGTAATACTCGTAGGCTGCTTCGCGCTCCCAAAGAACCTTGTCACGACTGGTATATGTCTCGGTCAGCCTATTTCTGTCATCATAAACATATTTATGGAAAAACTTGTCGGGATGTTCTATTAGGCCGATCAATGGCGCATACCAATCGGGCTGGTAATCCACGCTGTTTACTTTGCCACTGATCAGGTCATAATCATAGGTAATCATCTTGAACCGATCATTCGCCATCGCCAACATACCTTTATGGTCCTGTAAAAGCGTATCTACGTTGCCATGAATGTCATAGGTATAAAATGTAGCGGTGTGATGGAACTGGTCTGTTGCCAGTTTCTTTGTGCTTGAGAAACTCACTCTATTCCTGAGATTACGCTGGCGCATACGTGGCGTCAGAACTGATTCCGGATCTGATATATCCGAGCCATAAGCACGGTCATATACAGTCAGTGTCAATTGCTCTCTTGTAGAGCCCGTTGTCATAATCCAGGTGTTGAGAGCGGAAGGTGACTGACTTACTGTCTGACTCATCGTCTCTGTGCTTGGCTTCTGCCCAACCTCAATGATGCGGCCTAATGCATCATATCGCGTATAGCTATACTTACCATCCTGTTGTTGCTGCGCGTTCTGACTGACAACTAATCGACCCAGGTTATCATACCAGAAGTTGGAAATGCCAGCATCTGGTGAAACCTGTGAGCTCACCTGCCCAAGACTATTATACCGATATTGCGTTACCAGTTCATGTACAGGTTGCTCTTTACCTCCGCTTGCTCTTGCGGCTTTTACTGAAGACAAAAATGCAGGAGAAAAATTCGGGCGAACACCTTTTGGTGGAACTGTTTTCACCAGGCTTCCCGCCATATCATAATAGTAAAGCGTGTAATGATACTCCTTACTCGTGTATGTAACATTAAAGTCCTCCGCTGCATCAAGACATTTTACACGATAGTTCTTTTCAAAATCTGCCAGCAGATATTGCGAACGCTGGTTGAAAAGCTGTGTACCAAGAGCAGAAGCCATTTCATAAACGCGCTGACACACTGGTGGAACATAGATGCCCGATGTATCCACAAGCCCGCCCTGTCTTGGACAAAGAACGACAGGACCTCCGGCTGTACCGCCCGGTGCGATATACGCAATGAATGAGTCTCCTTCATTACTCGTAAATCCAGGAAGGAAGTTGATCAGGTTAGAAGCCACATAGCTAGCCGGTGTATTACCGCTTCTCGAACTGATATTCAATTCCACCGGATGAGAACCGCCGCCGCTTGTGTTTTCCTCGAGGGTCAGCAGATTACATTCCGCCGCCTGGGCTGCCGCCGCGTATTCATTCCATGTATAATTATTACCCGTACGTGAATTGAGGAAATCAGCCAACAGTTTGTTTTGCAGAATTCCTGAATCTGTGATTGATGGCGTTAATATAGGCACATTGCTCAAGCCCGGAAACTTCGTTCTGAACTCAAGGATGAGTGAGCTCAGATCTCCACAGGTGGTACAAGGTGCACTGCAGGATGCAAGAGATTTTGGTATCGTAAATGGCGCTTGTACAGGCATGGAGTTACCCGCACATGCATCCAGGAAGAATTGAAGTTCGTCCTGTGTTTTTAATGTGTCAAGATTCCGTGGTCTCAAATAATCATTAATGTGTATGACTTTGCCGAGCCCATAGACCATTCCTCCATCTTCATAATAATATCGCAACAAGGCACAATTACAGCTATCCACCACATTGTTTCCAAATATTGCAGGAGCAATCGCGCCATACGGACGCGGCGATTCGATCGTATAAGGATTACAAGCCGCAGAAAGGGGAATGTTATTTTCAGTCAATACTTCATTGATCACCTCTTCGAAGCTCTTTGGTGAGCCATCATTTGGTGAGGACGGAGATACAGAAGATGCGCCAAACGGATTGTTGGCGTCAGCGCCTTTCTGACAAACTACCAGCATTCTGGCAATGATCGTATCCATCATTGCAGTGTTGGCTGCAAGCTGAGGACATTCTTCCAGTGTTTTTCTCCATTCGCTTATATATGCTGAGCAGCTGGAAACAGCATACTGTGCAAGGCTGTCAGCAGGAATTGTTGCAGGAAGATTGGGCGGAGTTCCTCCCGGAGTGGTAGGTACCCAGTTCAAACCATTCTGCGCGGCAACCTGGGCATTATCCGCGAAACGAATACGATAGCCGGCGTTTGTTAATGCGGTTTGATCAGCTACTGGTACAGCTGCTGCGATCATGGAGTTTGCCTGCTGCTCACGAAGGGAAGAATACAGGTTACGGAAATTCATCCACACCTGGTCCATTTGTTCAGTCGACAGATAGTCGCTTGTAAATGGCGGAACTTTTGCGCCAGCAGTATAACAGGCATCACGCGCGGACGCGTCGGTGAGTGATTTACATTTCAGATCACCTCTTGCAATTTGCCAAAGCGATAAATTGTTGGCATAGCTGGTGCCCACCCAACCCTGCATGGTCGTCTTGTACGATGACGAGTTCGCAACGCTGTAAAGCGGATCCGTATTTGCCGGATCAAAATACCCGTTGCTACTCGCCACACTGTATTTTTCCGTATTATTAAAATCATTGATCCAGTTATACGCGCTTTGCAAAGTTGTTTCTGCATAGGTCAACCGGTCAAACTCCGGGTGATAGCGCAGCAATGAAGTGGCCCAGCTTGGCTGGAAAAGGTCGACAAACTCCTGTGAGGAAATTTCATCTAACAGCATGTATCTGTCCAGCGGAGAAGGATGGATCGTTACATCCGTTTTACCTGTTGCATCATAATAATAATCTTCCTGCTGGCTGGCATTGATCGGTCTGCGAAAAGCCGCTTCCGTACGCGTAGGGTGATGTGTAGAGAAGATGTCGTACTTATCATGCATGTTATTGCCATCCGGGATCAGTGGCAATTGCGCATACTGCCCGCCTGGCATCATATCTGCCAGCATCAGCTGGCGTTTTGTGGCGGCAGCTTGCGAAACTGGCTGACAAAGAAGATTGCAATTATCCAGCGCGCTTTTATACGCTGCCTGCATCTCTTTTTCAAGATCTTCGGTGATAAGTCCCTGATGACCGATCGAAGCAAGATAAGCCGGTTTGAATGAAGTAGAGTAATTGCCAAGGTTGGCAGTACATTCTTCGCAGGTAGCTGCCGCAACAGCATCCGGGTTATCACCGCAATCCGAAACCTGTATCAATGCCGCGTATATGGAGTCGATCAGTTCCTGCTCTGTTTTGCAGACCCGTTGTTGCATCCACAGCTCTTTATAACGCTGAAGCGAGACCTCGCTCACAGTAAGCGTTTTGCGGATACTGTATGATCCAACATCCAGTAACTCGGAAAAATTGATGGTATTGGAAACTGTATTTGATCCTTCTGCCTTCAGTCCAGGGACTGGTGTAGTGCAATCTATATCCGGAGATGCGGTTACGTTTGAATATTTTCTGATGATCGGTGGTGTTTCACCGGATTCATCGGTGATAGATATCTCCAGGTCATAAAAGCAGTCATGGCAAACCACTGCAGGCGTTGCTCCTTCGCAGGCCGCAGACTCCAGAGCCTGTGGGGTTAAGGTGTAGCTGAATGCATAGTTGGTCTTATACGGAACGAGGATCGTATTGATGGATTCTATGCCGTTATTCTTTACGATGTTAGAGTTCAGGTCCAGCAGATCACGCGTAACCGAAGTCCCTCCCTGGTTGGGATACTGGTTCTGATCAGTGTAAGGGAGGCTTACCATCATATCTGGGGCTTCACCGGCAAGTGCGGTCGCAATGGTTCGTCCATGCATGTCAACATAGCTCACGCTCATCTGGCCATTTGCATCCCTGACCATGTTTTTAAAGTAGTGCGTCTTTGTTCCAACATCGGTACCGAACAATCCGTCTAACTCTTCCTGTGCTGCTGAACCGTAATAATATTTTGTTTCATGGCCGCTGCCGATCTGGTGATTTTTACCAACACCACTCTGGCTTAAGATTCGGCCTGATGCATCCTGGGTATAACGTGTAAGCGAATAGGGATACCCTTCAGCATCCGGGATATATTTATCAAATCCGGTTAAGGTGGTCGAGTTATTCGGGCTGTAATATTTACCCGCACCCGTAGTGGTCTTTAGCTGTTCTGCGCTTGTTTCAAGATCAAAGAAGTCTGCCGGATCCGTGTTGGGATTTTGCGTATTGAACAGATTGAGATTGGCCGTGTAGGCCAGTGTCGCACCGATCCGGGGAACAGGTAAGATCTGTAAGGCGGGGCGTCCCTGTCCGTCATACATCGTTTCTGCTACTATTGTTTCTGTACCGGCAAGATCTTTTGCTACCGTCTGTCTGCTTCTAAGTGAGCCGTCAAAATATTCTACGATAGAATTACGCTTGCCACCTTCTGCAAAACTCGTTCGTACCTGCCAGTTACGCAGGTCATCATGACCGGCAAAGCTATAGTTTTGTACAGGAGACCATTCTGCATCTGATCTCGCCACGTTCGAAATGTTAGAGGCGCGTACACGATAGTATATCTTACCTACACCATCGTACAACAAGGGTATTTTATACGATCCTGTTGCTACCGGCAGATCTATTCTTGTGGCGTTGCTATTGAACAGCAGATCATAATCGAGAACTCCGTTCTTAAAGTAGTACGAAGCCATCTCATCTTCCAGCCAGGTCCATTCCAGCTGTGTATAGTTATTGCCTGCACGGGAAAGCCAGGTCCAGCTCACTTCCAGCTGATCAGTTGATAACGTATGCGAAAGTGATGAAGGTATGCGTCTCGCCCCTTCTGTAGATAATGCGAAATAACGGGTGATGCGCATTTCATTCTCCAGCCGGAGTATATCCCGGATATTAAACCCGCTAAAAGTTGGCTCTGTACCTATAATACCAACGATCGTAATTCTTACTGAAGTGGAACCTTCAAACACCAGGTATTGCTTACCGTTATATTTTACACCTTCGCCCTTTCTGTAGGTCAGGGAAAAATCCTGCTCGATATCGTCACCGATATTTTTACCATACTGCACTTTCACGCGGAGCGTAACATCGAAATCTGTCGGGATATAATGCGGTGTTTCTTCGATCACCTTCAGCGTGACGATATTCTGGATCTTCCTGCTGGCAGTGATTTCTCCTGCTACTGTCGGACAGGTTAAAAGAGCTGTGCTGTTATTTGCCAATGATCTGACTGGTAACGCATCTGCAGTTCCGGTGAAAACGGATACTTCTGTTGAATAAAGTCCACCATCGCGCAAAGTCTCCTGAGCGCGTGTGGTAAAACACAACAAAACACAGGCTAATGCTATACCTGCATTCTTTACGAGCAAAAGTATCCGGCTGTTAAGCTGTTTCATAAGCATAAGTTCTTATTGTAGATCTCCTATCCTATTCGTTGGTTTGGTTTACGAGGCGGTAAGTCTCGTAGTTTTTTACCGGTTCCCATTGGCCGGCTTCATTTCGCTGAACACGGTCGTGTATATGGATCGGTAACTCCTTTTCTGTTCGGTCGACCTGTCTGTAGATAAAACTGGTAACGGTTTCTTTGATAAAAAAGAAACGTGATCCGGAACTGATCAATCTGGACGGCCCATTTTCCAATTCCTGTCTTAATGATGTTGCCTGCGTACTGTCGACCGGAACAAGCGTACGCTTTACCATTTTTAATTCAAAGGGCTCTGCCGTGGCTTTATCCAATGACAAAAGGACCGATTCTTTTGGCAGGGCAGTGCCACTCAACAGTGTGCGGCTCTGCAAGCTGATATCAGCCTGTTTGAATTCTGCCGTGTATCGCTTATTAAGCACTTCAGGAGTCAGGTCGCCCTTTTTCATACCGGGAAGTCCGGTCAACTGATTCCCTACGGCACCTGCTTCGCGGGGCATCAAAACGATCTGTTCCAGGCTATCGCTGACGATGAGCAGCAGGCTGTCTGTTGTAAACTGTTCGATCTCGCCAAATCGCATATACGAATTGGTTTTCCCTAAATGAACAACAGCCTGCATAGAGAATCGATCATTCTCATCGAAGATCACGTCTGAACTATTTACGATGGTCAACTGCATGTTTATCGGCGCAACAGACATCGCGCTCAGCGACTTTGCAAATTGCTCCATGGCAACCGCTGGCTTTTTCTTTTGTGCCTGTACGGAGCAATTGAACATGATCAATAAAAAACAAACTGCTATGGTCCTGACTCGCATATTGCGTATTAATTAAAATTCTCGATTGATTTCTGCTTCGCACTTCTTGTTTCCGTGATGGTTTTTATACCCTCCTTTGTTTCAGCTTTGGTTCTGATCAGTGTTCCTTCCGCGTCGTATTCGTAGAAACTTGCATAGTTATTGGCATCAAGTTCTGCCGTCAATCTTAGCGTCACCGGATCGTAGACATACGTCTTCATATTGGTATTGAACGGATGAATACGTATATCATCGAAGTATATTGGCTGTGCACTACTATTAACAAAGTTGGCCGTCATGGAAGTCGCTCCCGCTGGTACAGTAAATGCACCTTCGTAACGCTGCCAGCCTTCTATGATCATACCAGAAGGTTTGAGTGTTACCGGCGTGGAAGTTCCGCCGGTGAATTGAAGTGTTACCTGGTTGTTGGCGTATGTTGTTTGGGTACAAGGAATTTCACAATTTTCTTTTACCCATGTGCTGAACAACATCCGTTTATCTGACGGGATCCGGAACAATGGATTCTGCATTGAATCTTTCGCCGGGAACGGTATGGTTTGCTTACAGGTTAACAGTTCATTCAGGCTTTTATAAGCATTGAGGTTTAGTAGCTCTACCTCGAAATTGTGAGCATGCGCGTACAGGCCGCCATCTCCCGCGGTGAAGTTGCTGGAAAAAATATAATTGATCTTGTATATTCCTTTACAGAGATAAAGGGTGGAAACCTGACTGAAGAAGTTTACTCCAACCCGTTGTACCTGAGCGACGTTATTACCTTCGAGATCCTGGATAATTATCCATATACCCAAATTTTCAGTCGTAGAAGTCCCCCTACTCGCCGACAAATCGATGGAGTATCCGCCATAGGCAGGAACATCTATGTATTGGTAATATCTGAGATTATAATCGTGCTTTGAGTATTCGGTTGAGTGATCGTCCATTACATTGAAACCTACCCGTACCCCATTCGAGAATATTGGAAAGATCGGAGTGTTAAGGTTAGATGTCGGAAAAACGTCGAATGATTGCAGATTGCCCCCCGTTTCCCACAGATCGTATTTTGATTTGGTAGTATACTCATGAATATTAAAGCTATCAACCGGAGGAGCTTTCACCTCCCAGGTATAAGATTCAGTTGAATTTGGGCTTAAAGCTAATACATGTTTACCGGTATGCGCCTTGAAGCCGGCAGAATCTGCATTGATTACACTGCTGCCAGAGAGCCGGCCCGAGTTCCGGAAATTAACAAAAGGTTTGGCGCAATTATTACCAGTTCCTGTATTTAAGCGGTCTGAATAGGTATTATCCTCAAAACCATCACTTGCAATCTCATCATATCTGGCGTTGTTGGCTATGGCAACAGGCATTGTCTTACTGAATCCGTATAATGCTGCTGTATAAATGCCCAATGCGTCCTTTGTTTCCAACTCCATCCCCTTGGAATTGTAACGGGTAGTCTGATTGGTTAATACCCATTTTGTTTCTGCTAAATCAGCAGGAGGCATCAGATTTTTATTCGCATCATAATTCCAGTACAGGCCAAAATTTTCCAGGAAGCCTGATTTAAGCAACTCAGTATTGGCAGTCACGGCTCCGCCATCACGACTGCCATAAAAAACATATGATTTATTAGGCCTGAATGTGCCGAGCAAACCTTTTACGTAAGGATTTATGCTTTTTTCAAGATAGCCATTACAATCTTCTATTTCGTAATATGTGCAGGTAGAGGGAACAAAGACTTTGTTAAGCAACCTGAATGCATCATTGTCTGTCTGCCATTTTTCACGGTATTCAACAGCCGAAGCGTTTATTACTTTTGACAGATTATCTACCTTTAGCAGTGTTTTATTATCAACGGTTGAAATCGGGTTCTCCATCATCGTTACACCAGCAAGCGTAGCGCCCAGCATATTTCTTCTTCCGCTCCGGACGATCCGCACATTCACATTTGGTTTGGAGTAAATCTGTCCTTTCTTATCAATGAAAATAAAATCTTGCTCTGCCGAAGCCAGCGATCCATTGTTTCGTTTTATATCATATGCCCAAACAGTCCTGACACTATCGCCCGAGATCATCTCCGGGCCACAGGAAGAATAATTACCGCCGGTATTAGTGATCAGGAGTTCGTCCCCACTCTCGAGTGCCCCCGCTGGAATGGAATTCAATGACACCCTTCCATCAACAAAGCTTACATTATTAAATACCGCGTCAATGTTTTTGTATGCCAGCCCCATGCCACTATAGGCCCAGTATGCCGGATAATTAACAGAGTAAACCGGCTTATCAAATTCGTTATTGGTCCGGTTTACGATCACAGAACCGGTTTCCGCGTCATACACGAGGTTCTTTGTGCTGACCGTACTACCCTTATCAATTACGACCACACTGTCAAGAACAGCATGATAGCTGATGGTTTTGGTCGTGGTTACAGCACGATACGTATTCTCCGTATTACCGTTTACTTCCCAGAAGAAGAACCACCAGAACGGGAACACTATTGGAAACAGGTCAACCTGCGCCTGATCTTCCTTGCTGGTTGTTTTAACGGAAAACTCTCTGACATCGGTCATCAATTCAATATCAACCCCCATATTTCCTTTGCGTATCTCACCGCCAAGATTATTGTAGGCAAAGTCAAATTTCTCATCCAACTTGTTTGCGCCGGTATTTTTATAATAGTTCTGTGTGTAACTGATACGCGTCATGGTATCATTTTCCGCATAAGAAGACTGTGACTTCATCTGCCCATGCATATCATTAGTAGACACAACGAATCCCTGCGAAAGGGCCCGGCTATCAAACGCGTATTTATACAAAAAGCCTCCTCTTGATGATTTATGCGCCTGCTTGTCTGAACTTTCGTCGAACGAGGTGTGTGCATATTGAACGGGATAGTCCTTCGCTGTATAATATTCGGATACTTGCTTACCTATGCCTGATTTCGATTTTTTATTGGCTGGTAGGTTCCGCTGATAAGCCCGTACAGTGACTTTGCTGTACCCGACAACCGGTGATGGGAAGAATGCATCCAATATTGGCATTTCTACTGCTCCATATGAAGTTGGCCCCATCGGAAGTTTGTTGGCTACCTGTACGATAGTCTGGAATGGATTTTCTTCCCCCCCAAGTGCCGGTTCATAAGATGCCACTCCACTACTGATCACACGCGACTGACCGTTGAAAACTTCCGTTGTTGTATAGTCATAAAGCTGACCGTAAGTAGCACTGGCACCGCCTTGCATGGCAGCCCAGTTGTCTTTCATCCTGACAGCTTTTACCCGCTGACCTCCACCATACTTGAATCCGCCTGGAACGTTTAATCTTACAAAAGAACGGTTTGTTTGTATAGTCTTCGCTTTACCATCACAACGGAGCGAGAGTATCGGAGTCTTTAAATTGGAACCTATTTTCCCAAGCATTCCGATCAATACAGCTGCAGCGTCGCTCAGGTTTCCTTCGGAAAGATCGTATCCCCTATATGCCTGGCCAGGCAGTTGCTCGCGCAGATACTCAATAGCTGCAACAGAAAGAGGACTAAGGCCGTCAAGGTCTTTTACTTTTATCCAGATCACTGTTGGATCATTTGGCGAAACACCGTATTCGCTTACCATGGCGTAGCAAGGCACATATTCCATCCCTTTCGGCATATCAACAGCCAGTCTCAAGGCCAACTGAGATACACCTTCAAGATATTTGATCTTCACCTGTTCTTTTGAAGTACAGGCTTCAGGCACTTTGATGAAGAGATAATATTTTTCTTCGATAGAACATACACCACGGGGGTTGATCACGATATTATACAGCTCGTTGTTATAGCTAATGGTGTCAGTACCGAGGCCGGCAATATTCATCATTTGAGCAGCACGGCGGTTTTGAACAAATGCATAGTCATCAGCTTCGTAATCTACTTCTATCTGTCCGCCTGAAGGCAGAAGGACTTTTTTGAGAGACCATGCTGCCGCATATTGACTACTTGCTGTTTTATCCTGTTTGGTATACGGATAATCACGATTCTTCAGCGAAGAATTATTCGCTGACATCGGCTTATAAGTGCCCCATCTGTCGCTTGCGCCATTTTCATAAGCAGGATTATCCTGCGTTGTATTCCCATAGGAGAAGATATATTGGTCTTTGCTTGCGCGGGTTTGGCCGTTATAGCTGAACCAGATCTTTTCAAGCGTGAGCTTGCCCGAGCTGTCAGCGGCTACATTCTTTCCAAGTGGGTTATCCGGCGTTTCCGGACAAAGACGATACGTATAGTTAAAATGGACAGATTTGATCGGGCGTGCGCCTGTTGTACCATTTTTCTTCAGATCTGCTTTGTTATACAGATCTATCCGGTCGAGGCGTTTCAATGAATTGTCATTGCTGTTAACACCGCCAAATTCACCAGCTGCACCTTTGCCATCAAACTGGCGATTACCTGTACGGAAAACCGCGATCATCGTTTTTGATTCGATCGAATGCAGATACCATGATTCGCGCTCACCATATGCAACGATTCCTTTGTCATCCTTTTTTTCTGTACGGTTTCCTGCATTCAGGTTAGCCGTTCCGGCTGCGTTATGAGGGGTTCTCCATTTGTGAACAGCCCAGTTCCCATTCTGTTTTACACGGGAATAATTGAATTTGATCGCCGTTCCAAGATCATCTTCTGTGATCCCGTTTCCTGTTACATCAACATAGTCAGGAGAAAGCAATCCACTCAACAAAAACGAATGCGGGAAGGCGGGCGTTTCGGTAACCTGAACGTAGCCATCTTTAGCAGATGACTCAGAGATGTATTGAGAATTGGTCCGGCTATCGGTAAATTGATAAGGAACATGATCTGCGTCAGGATCAGCATCCTGAACGGTAAAGCTGAGATCCTTTTGTACCAGGTTATAAACCGGTAATCCATATACATATCTTTTACCATCAGGTTCTGTTACGTTGATCTGAGAGATGTGATGCGGTTTGCGGTATTCGCTTGTCCGTGAAAAGCGTTCAGATTTTAAAAATCCGTTTGTCAACAAAGTATCGGGGTTATAGCTGTGGATAAAGGAATCCAGACCGCCATATACAGCTTCACTGGCTGTAAGGAAGCTAACTACCTGTGCTCTCTTTTTCCGCTCGCCTGTATAGGAGTTCGCCAATGATACTTCTCCCACGACATGATTAGCAGAATCAATTCGTTGTAATACCGGCTCCACTGTTGGATTTACGCCCGAACCGCCAAGCTTAAATCTGACCAGGTCTGTGCCTCCTATCTTGTTATATTGATCTGGTGCGATAACACTCGACTCTCCAGGATTCCCGAAATAAACCGCTTGCTGTAATTGCTGATTTTCTTTGAAAGGGATCGCCGTGCGCAGTTTATTTCCGCTGTTCCATTCTCCTATTGTAGAAGGTGATTTGATCGTGTTGAAGTTTGCTCCGTAGTGACCCGGAATACCGACATCTGCGCCGACGCTTGTGCTTTTGTCTCTTGATCCGGTATATGCATCTTTTACATAACCCAGGTCATTGCGATAAGCGCGGACAGTTCCTCCTGTTCCCTGCCCTTGTATAGAAAACACATCATATGCATATTGCGGTGCAGAAATGATCGGTGTTGAAGGCGTTACTTCCCGATCGTTTACCCGGCTGAAATCCATCACAGCATTGCGATCATTAAATCCTTTCTGATAATACATATAACCGATCATCGGGTTCTTTCTCATTGTATCACCATCTCTGATCTCTGCTTTCTGAAAATAAACCTCCACCTCCGCTGAAGTAAACGCACCCCATAATCCAGAACCGATCTGGAAGTGACCCGAAAATGCAGAGTTTGTATTTACTGCTCGCATCACAGGTATATAAGACGGTCGCGCAAAACTGATGGCTGAAGAAAGATGGAAACTACGTTTCGATGAATACTGCTTCGGTTTGTCCTGCCCCGCTTTCTGCTTTGCTTCCGTGCGAGTCAGAGACATCTGTTCAGAGATCTGCAGGTCTTTAATGCCGGATCTGGAATTGTAACTGGTGCCAAGACCAACGCCAGCCGCAAGCTCATAGTTCTTTTTGAAAAAGTTTGTTGTCAGCGAAGAGTTCATAGAAGCTGTAACACCATAGCGGGTATTAAGATTAGCTCCGACACCGGCGCTGAATTTAAGTGACATGGTGTCCACAGCAGATTTCTCCCCCTGAACTTTAAATCCAACAGATGCATTGACACTTCCTTTCAGACCCAGTTCCACAGCAGGTCCAAGATAGTTGTTGAATGATGCGCCAAGATCTACATTGAGTTTGAAAATCTTTGCTCCCCCAAATTCAAAATCTGGTCCAAGTCTGAAACCCCATGTTTTATTGGGTTTCATCGCCTGGTATTGTTTGATGGAATCCTGTCCGTTGAAATCATCCGGAACACCGCGCATATTCCGGTTTACGTTGCCTGGATTGATATTCCAACCCAATCCGACCCAGCTTGCCTCCTGTTCAGTAGAAACCCCGCCATTGTAAAATATATTAACCGGATAACCGCCAACATCCATCAACGGAATATTATAGTTGAAGTCTCCGGTAAAAAGGTTTACCAGGTTACCCGATCCGGCAGGTTGGAAAGAAGACATTTCAGGCTGACCAGGGCCATCAATGAAAGCTTCTTTTGCTTCGCCCGATAAGCCCGACTCGACAATCGCAGAGTCTGACTTCATGGCCGGATTGAAAAATGGCGGCAGATTTGCTGTCTTTACACTGTTGTTGAGCATTTGCCGAGAAGGTAATGCCGGACTGTTAGCATAATTCGGAGTATTTCCGGCAGACCGTGCTTTAACTGGAATAAATCCCAGCCAGAAAATCAGAAAAAAACAGTAGGCAATATGCTTATTATACCTCGTCGCAAGTAACTGGATCATATATACAGGTTGGAGCGCTTATTGAATAATGAATGTAAACGATGATTTCCTCTTTTGCTCATCGATAAACTCTGCTTTATAGAGTACGTCTTTTTCAAAGCTTTTATCGAGGGGAATTGACAGATAGTTATCTCCGTAAACAATATTTCGCGAGATTTCTTTAACCAGTGTATTGGTATTATTGTAAAAACGAAATACTCCTTTAAAGGTGCTGCCATAAGAATAATACTTGAGCCTTACTTCGCGCGTTGAAAGCGGATAAGCTGCGCCAGAAGGTTGGTTCGATTTTAATTCTATATAGCTTTTATCATGGCTTTCGACATTTGCTGAGTCTCCTTTCATATCGAACGTCCATATCTCCGTCACCGCCGCATAGTTCATCCCGTTACGTGCGGTAACCTGCCACCCATAGGTCTTGTTTTTTTCAAGCGGAGTGTAACTTGTCGCGTAGCTCTCGTAAGGAGCCTGCAACATACTTCTGGAATAAACGGGCGTATTGTTAGATATGGCTTCAGCAGGAGATTGCCCTTCAAGCACTTCAACTACATTCAATTCGTAACTGAGATCATTGAACATATTCAACGGAGCCGGAGGCATCCAGCTGAATTGCGGATACGGCGTAGCTATCTTCGCTTTATCTGCAGGAAGATTCAGTAGAGGCGGGCTAAGTGGATTGATATTGATCCGAACACATTCTGACGCAATCGGTTCCTGGGTTTCCGCAGTTACTTTGCTGATCGTATAGCAGGCAGTATACGCTCCAAGCGGGATATAAGATCCGCCAAGCGATGTTGCACCATAATTGTTATACTGAACGGGCTGAAGATCGGCAACACGCAGGCTTTTAGCGCCGGGAGGAAATACAACGCTTCGCGTCGAGCCGGTCAATACGGTTTGCCCGGTGGACAAATCCTGAAGACTCAGCAATAAAACCGCGTCAAGGTTTTTATTGCTTCCATTCATTACTACAAGATTCCAAAGCTGATCCTGTTGCACCATTCCTGCTGACGGCAATTGTACACTTATTGTCAGCTGCGCCTGCAATAATGCAGGAAGGCCACAAAGAATTAAAAGACAAATTTTTCGCATCATAAGCTTAAAATGATTTGATCCATGTGACACGGCCACTTTCAACGGCAAACAGATCACCATATATCGTTGGTAAATAAGACTTATCATATTGCAACTGGAATAACCCAAGTTGGTTTATTTGTATACTTGCCTGAGCCCTTCCTCCCCAGTAATGAGACCCGCCGACTATTTGACTGTATTTCCCTCCGCCTCCAAGCCGTATATGTTTTGTTATTGCATAATCAAGTCCTGATTCATATGTATGATAACGCATGCGCTCCTGGTCAGTAAAATTGTATAGCGCCTGTAATTGAAATCTCCCGATATAGAACGACTGCCCAAGCATGTAGTTTACGCCGCTATATGCTACAAAACCGGAATCAGTTCCTTTTCCAGAATAGCGGTTATAGATCGCAGACGAAGTCATACTCCCATCTCCCACTTTGTATTGGTGAACTGCTGATGCATTCAGCATGTAGTAAGCATTCTCCAACAATTTTTCTTTATTCTCTACATACAACTGGGTTCCAGGAAAATAACCAACGCTAAGCACAGGTAAACGCGGTAAGCGGAGCGTCCCCTGTATGCTGGCAAATACAGTACTTGTCCTGAACGTTTTCTCTGCAAATGGATGTGTGAAGTCATTCCGTCGCAAACTACCCGTGATCCGTAGATGATCTTTCCATAGTGGCTGCTCGGCTCTCACTTGCCAGGCAAACTGATCCGAGTTATAGGTAAACAAACTGAAGGATTGAAAATGTTCACCGGTTTTTCTTAAGAATGCATCCAGTCTTGTATCTGTTTTCCTTAGCCTTGTCTGCGCTTTAACGCTTGCACCAAGATTTCTTTTATCGCCTAAATCAAACAACGCTGCGAGGTTGTTATTTTCACGGAGAGAGCCTGTTACCGGCCTTGTAGTTTTAGCGAGTTCAATACTCATCGAAGTATTCTCATCTTTTTTCCAGATGGCTTCCAATGAATAGCCTGCTATGTTGACTTTATCTGATACGCTGTCGGACTGAATTACGCCATAATTATATTTTCGCCCACCAAACGCAGACAAGATCAGTGCTTTGTGGTCTTTATCGCCGATACCAATCCTTCCCATGAAAAATGATTGTTGTCGGGCCTGACTGTTACTTCCAAAAAAATCCCTGAAGCCATAGTCCATCCGCCCGCCCGCAATCGCTGCATAGATCCTGGAGTTATTATACTCCATATTGAGGCCAGTGAGTGCGATATTCCATGCGGTGAGCTCTGAATAACTGACGAGAGACCGCCCGATACCAATACTTCTTATATTGGACAAAAACTGATCAAACCTCCTCTCTTTATCGATGACCAGATTATTTTGACGCGCTATCCGCATCAGTTCGCTTTTATTTTTTGCCTGATAGATCTTTTTACGGAGATCTGTTATATTTTTTTCTGCAACTCTTCTCACGCTATCGGTCTTTCGCTGAAATTGCCACACATCCTGTTGAAGGCTATCAAGATCTTTTTTCTTTTTTTCCACGAATTCAGCATACGATCTTTCGGTCTCAGTGGAATCAGTTTTCTTAAAGGATGATACTTTGTGCGTGATCTTTTCACGCAGGCCCTGAAGATGAGAAGCCGTATTAAATGAGTCTCTTATCTCACCGGCTTCCCCTCTGAGTTTATCCAGGTAACGTTTTTCGCGCTCTTCAATCAGTCGTTGAATGATCTCCGGCTCGGCAAGACGTGTACGCAACTGTTGCAGCTGCTCCACCTTTTCCTTTAAGGCCGTTTCCATTGTCTCAAGATCTGCTGACTGATGGAATTGTTGTGAGGCTTTGTTTAGCAGCTGTTGTCGATAATCCCTGACATAGTTATACTGATCAAGCTGCAGCCCCATATCAAGAAAATTTCTGAAATAGGGGGAATTACTTGCACGGGTGGCGATATTCATCTTCAAAGGATATCTATCTTTTACCGTTACCTGAAGCGAGGCCTGAACTGTATGCTGCTGAAAATCCCGCTGAGCAAAAGGAGTGTCAACGTACG
>VFQP010002275.1_pt1 | contig 22021 bp, 19 predicted proteins | sample 3512351 | NCBI WGS metagenome assembly VFQP01 (sample SAMN10412372, study PRJNA504923) | tailings metagenome | isolation source: Relicate 1 Philex TSF1 revegetated site | place: Philippines: Tuba, Benguet | collected 2017-08-29
GAACTGCTGCGCGGCACGCTGCTGCTATGGCTCACGTTCTTCATGAGCCTGCTGGTGATCTATCTGCTGTCGAGCTGGCTGCCCACGCTGCTGCGCAGCACCGGCATGTCGCTGACTACGGCCGCACTGGTCACCACGATGTTCCAGGTTGGCGGCACCGCCGGCGCCATCGCACTGGGCTGGCTGATGGACCGTTTCAATCCGCACTATGTGCTGGCCGCCAGCTATGCACTGGCGGGCGTATTCGTGGCGGCCATCGGCAGTCTGGCGGGAGCGCCGGTAGCGGCTGGCGCCGCAGTGTTCCTGGCAGGCTTCTGCGTGTCGGGCTCGCAGGTTGGCGCCAACGCATTGTCGGCCGGCTACTACCCGACCGATTGCCGCGCCACAGGCGTGAGCTGGGCCAATGGCGTGGGCCGCTTCGGCTCGGTGGTGGGCTCGGTGGGCGGTGCCACGATGCTGTCGATGGGACTGACGATGCCGGCGCTGTTCGTGCTGGTCGGTATTCCGGCGGTCATCGCCGGAGCCACCATGCTCTCGCTGGGCATCGTGCGCCGTGGCCGCATGACGCACGAACTGGCCGCAAGCTAGCCCGCGGCCCGGCCCTTGCCATGCTCCGCCGGCGGGACGGCCCGCCGCCGTTCTGACGCATCCTGCCGCAGCGCATCGGCGAACGCGCGCACCGCTGGCGGCAGGTGACGCCCCACCATGGTCTGGATCTGCAACGCGCGCTGCTGCATCGCGCGGCCAATGATCGGGACCAGTACACGACGATCGGCACGTAGCGTGTTGCGCACTGCCAGGGAGCCTGTCAGGTAGACCACATCGACATGGTTCTGATAGGCCACCAGCGCGCTCAATGAATTGCTGGTCAGCAGCACCTGCGGCCGGAGACCTTCAAGACTGCACGCCAGGTCGAACAGTTGCCGCAGCGTATGCATTTCGCCAGGAAGTACCAGCGGATGCATGACCAATTCGCGCAACGGCACACGCGCCATGCCGGCAATCGGATGCTTGCGGCTCACACAGGCAAAGATGGGCGCGGCTTCCGAATACTCCACGGCAATGCCCGCCTGGTCGGCAATCGCAAACGTCAGCGCAATGTCGACATCGCCCGCACGCACCATCCGCGTGGCCTCTGCCGCGGTGACTACCTCCAGCGCGAAGGTCACGCCCGGGTACCGCCGCTGAAACGATGCGATTAATGTTGGCACGTACTCGCGCGCAAAACCTTCGGTACAGGCAACCCGCACCTTGCTATGCGCCAGCCCCATCAAACCCTGCAGGTCCGCCTGCAGCGTCTCGGCGTCAAGGAACGCGCGGCGGCCGTATTGTTGCACCACACGGCCGGCATCGGTCAGGCGCATGCCGCGCGGCTCCCGGTCAAACAGCACCACACCCAGTTCTTCCTCGAGCCGGGCGATCTGCCGGCTGATGGCCGATACGGCCACATGCAGCGTCTTCGACGCAGCCGTCAGCGATCCTGTCTGCGCGACCTCGAGGAAGTAGGCCAGCGGTACGGCATGAATCGAGGTCAGTTTCATTGGCGGGTTCCGTGGCATCCATGTGCGATCTTCGCTTTCCGCATCTTACGTGCATTGCACAAAAACCCTTGCCAATTTTAGAAAGGTCCGTTCTGCCGCACGCGCCCGTCTCTGGTGCCTTCATCGTGCCGACATGCGCGCGATGACGGCACTTCGTACCACGGTTGCACCGCTCGCAAGCCATTGATGGCATGGCACGCGCCATCGGGGTGCCATCGGCGCGCCCCGAACGCGGATGCCTGCGTCACATTCCTGACACGCGATTTGCGGCTTTTTGCGCCAAACCGGACTGGCTGGCGGTATCGTTGGCCATCAACGTCACCAAGGGGAAAACATGGTTGGAGCACCGCAGAAGAAATGGGTACGGGCCGGCATGCTGATGGCAAGCGTTGCAGCCTGTTTTTCCGCCGCGCCCTCCGTCGCGGCAGACGCGTATCCGGACAAGCCGATCAAGCTCGTGGTGCCATTCACGCCGGGTGGCTCTACCGATGTACTGGGACGCTTGCTGGCAAAGAAGCTCAGCGAAACGCTCAGCGCATCGGTCGTCGTGGAGAACCGCGCCGGTGCGGGAACGATCGTCGGCGCCGACTACGTCGCCAAATCCGCGCCCGATGGCTACACGCTGCTGTTGAGCGCCGCCACTACGTTTACGATCAACCCGGTCACCTATTCAAAGCTGCCTTATGACCCGCTGAAGAGCTTCGACGCATTGGGCCTGGTTGGCTCGACGGGCCTGGTACTGCTGGCCAATCCTTCAGTGAAGGCGAACTCGCTCAAGGAACTCGTTGCCATGGGCAAGAGCGATCCGAAAGGCCTGACCTATGGATCGTTTGGCGCGGGGACTACGTCGCATTTTGCTGGCGAGATGATCAATGCGGCCACTGGCCTGCATATGCTGCACGTGCCATACAAGGGCAGTTCGCCGGCCATGTCCGACCTGATCGGCAACCAGATTCCACTGACCGTCGACACCGTCGTGGCCGCAGCACCGATGCTCAAGGCCGGCAAGATCAAGGCGCTGGCAGTGACGTCAGCCACGCGCTCCGCGTTGCTGCCCGATGTACCGACCGCCGCCGAGAGCGGGTATCCCGCCGTGAACCTGTCCACATGGTTTGCGGTAGTCGGCCCCAAGGGCCTGCCCGCACCCGCCAGGCAAAAGCTGGAGGCAGCGCTGGCAACCGTCATGAAGGACCCGGACATGCAGAAAAGCATGACCACCAATGGCTTCGAGCCCGAGTATGGGACTGCGGCGGACTATGCAAAGCGCGTGAACAGCGAGATTCCGCGCCTGAAGAAGATCGCCGAAGCGGCCAACATCAAGGCGGATTGAAGCTGCGGCGTTTGCCGAGTCTCCCCACTCCCGTGAAACGGGAGTGGGGAGACAGACAAGTGTGGTCCTAGAACTCCACCATTGCGAAGTCTTCCTTGCCGACATCGCATTCCGGGCAGCGCCAGTCATCGGGAATGTCTTCCCAACGCGTGCCGGGCGCGATGCCATCTTCGGGGAGTCCGGCCGCTTCATCGTAGACCCAGCCGCAGATGATGCAGACCCACTGCTTGAATTCGCTTTCCACAGCAGGGGCTTGTCGGGGTACCGGCGCAGCTTCCGCGACAGCCGGCCCTTCGAGGCTGAACACCAATGGCGCCGCCGTGCCTTGCGTGGACTGCGCCAGATGATGCTGCAGGCGCTCCAGCAGCGCCTGTGCTTCGTCTATCGACAGGTCCACCCAATATGGATCGCCAGCGCCATCGTTCAGGCGTTGCGGGGGAAACTGGAACTCTACGGAAGTGCCTTTCTTGTACATGCGGGGGGCGGAAGTCATCACAAACAGGCACTGATATGGCGCCTGTTGGCGAAATTTCAAGGCTTGCCGCCAGCCCAGCTCGTGCCGCCGCCGCCCGCCACCGAATACAGCGCACCCGGCGCATTGCGCGTCTTCTGGAAGTCTTCGAGCGATTCCCCGCGCATGGCCGCGTAGATGTGCAGGTTCGACACCCCGCTGACCGCGCCAAGCTTTTCCAGCAGGAAGAAAATCACGCCGTAGTGAATCATGCCGCGCCAGTCCCGCCGCGTGATCAGGTCGCGCTCGGTCTCGGTCAATCCGGCTTCGTCATAGGTCGCAAGCGGATCGGCGCGGAAACGGGCGCGGAATGCCGGATCGATCAGCTGATGCAGATAGCTGTTGATGCGGTATGCGCGCACGCTGGTCTCCAGCGTAAACGGATAGGTACCTTCCAGCGTCTCGATGCCGCGCAACTGATGCCCGATAAGCTCGCGCTGCTGCGCTGCGCGCGCGGCAAGCGCGTCTTCATCCACGTGCGCAACGTCTTCGTACACGGCCACCGCAATGCCCGTCATCGACGGCAGGTAGTAGTCGCGATGCAGGCAGCGTACGCGGTCTGCCATGGCGCCGCGCATCACCATCCACATCACCACCTCGGCGCTTTCGAAGCCACCACGCCGTGCGAACTCCGCATGCGTGATATCGAGCAACGCCTCGGGGTTGCGCTCGAACAGGTCCAGGAACTCGTGATCCCACGCGGTATTGTTGAAACCCGCGCGTTCGCCGTGCACCTGGTGCGAAAGCCCGCCCGTGGCGACAATCGCAACCTTGACATCTTCCGGGTAGCTCTCCACCGCACGACGGATGGCCTGGCCCAGCTTGAAGCAGCGCCGCGCCGACGGTGCGGGAAACTGCAACACGCCAACCTGCAACGGCAGGATCTTCACGGGCCATTCGCCTTCATGCGGCAACATCACCGACATTGGCGAGAAGCATCCATGGTCGAGCGGCTTGTCCTGGAAGAACGACATGTCGAACTCGTCGGCCACCAGCGACGCACCCACGTGCCGGGCCAGCGCGACATCGCCGCGCGCCGGCGGCAGGTGGCGTGGGCCGCCACCTTCATCGGCTGCGTGGTACGTATCGCCAATGCCGAGCGCGAATGCCGAGTAGTGGTCGAAGAAGAACGACGTCACGTGATCGTTGTAGATCACCAGCAGCACGTCAGGCTTCTTCTCCTCCAGCCACGCGCTCACCGGCGCATACGCCGCGAAGATTGGTGCCCATGCCGGGTCCTGCTGCTTGCCCGCATCCAGCGCGAAGCCGATGGTGGGCGTATGGGATGAGGCGATTGCGCCGATGATGGTGGCCATATGTCAGTACGTCAGGCTGTGACCGCGCGCAGTTGCGCTTTCTTGGTCGAAACAATGGAAATTGCTGCCAGGGTGGCGGGGATGGCCAGGATGGCAATCACCGCGCTGAAGCTCCAGCCCAACGACAGCAGCAAGCCACCGGCCATCGAGCCCGTGATGCTGCCGAAGCGGCCGATGCCGAGCATCCAGCTGACACCGGTGGCACGCACCGGGGTGGGGTAGCACTGCGGTGCGAATGCATTCAGCCCAGTCTGCGCACCGCTCATGCAGAAGCCGGCCAGCAGCACGTAGGCGGCGAACGTCGACGACATCACGCTGCCCGAAGCCAGCATCAGGATGAACACCGCACCCAGCACATACGACACGCCAATCACGCGATGCGGCGCAAAGCGGTCCATGCAGTATCCCACCACCAGCGCACCCACGGTACCACCGAGCTGGAACAGCGCGGTCAGGTTGGCGGCACGCTCGATCGGCAGCCCGGCGTCCTTGATCAGCGTCGGCAGCCAGCCGCTGAGCAGGTAGATCACCAGCAGGCCCATGAAGTACGTGATCCACAACGCCAGCGTCATGCCACGATAGCCCGACGACAACAGCGTCCGCACCGGCTGCTTGCCCGATACCGGCGGCTCGCTGATGGTGAACGTGGTGCCCTCGGCAATCTCGCTGCCCACTACACGGCGCAGCGTGCGGGCAATCCGCTCGGGTGCCACGTTGCGTACCACCATGAAGCGTGCGGATTCCGGAACCAGCAGCATGTAGAACGGCAGGCAGATCAGCGGAATCGCTCCGCCGACGATCAGCACGGCACGCCAGCCATGCTCGGGCAGGATGGCCGCCGCACCAAACCCGACCAGTGCGGAACCAAGGTTGAAGCCGGTGAACATCGTGGCCAGCAGCATGCTGCGCGAACGCTCGGGCACATACTCGGACAGCAGCGTGGTCGTGCTCGGCATTGCTGCGCCAAGGCCCAGGCCGGTCAGGAAGCGCAGCAGCGACAGCGTGGCCGTGTTGTCGGCGAACGCGCAGAGCAGGTTGAAGACCCCAAACAGGCCAACCGAGCCGATCAACAGTTTCTTGCGGCCAAAACGGTCCGACAGCGGGCCTACCAGCAGCGCGCCGACTGCGAGGCCCAACGGGGCCGCACTCATCACAATGCCGAAGGCCGCTTTCGAGATTCCCCATTCGCGGGTGATTCCCGGAGCCAGAAAGCCCATGATGGCAACGTCCATGCCATCGGTAGCCACAATCAGGAAACACAGTACCAGCAGCAGCCACTGGTAGCCGGACATCTTCCGTTCGTTGATATGAGCCCGGATATCGAGCCGTTGCGTGGTCATGTTGCCGTCTCCTGGCGGTTTCCGCTGGGCAGGCCACAGCGGATTCTAGTTATCACTAAGCTAATCGCCGCGAACAGCGGCTGGCCATGCACCCTCGGTACATGGCAACGGCAGTCTACGTTTTGGTGGCGTTCGCAGTATTGCTTTGTGGCGTGGCTCGCGTTGCCTTTTACTTATCGGACGGAGATTCCATGGCCTGGCTGGCGTGCCGTAGCGCGGCAATCAGCGCATCGGCACCGGGCGACAGCCTTGCACCGGCGCGAATGGTGATGCCAATACTGCGCGAGGTGTCGGGCAGCGGCAGGTCCAGTTCCCGCAGCCATCCCGCATCGATTTCGTGACGTAGTTGGTGTGCCGACAATGCGGTAACCATGTCGCCCTGCAGCAGCAGACCACGCACGAGCGCCAGGTCGCCCGTTTCCACCAGTGGTTGCGGTAGTGGCAGGTCGCGCGACGCAAACACGCCATCGAGGGCCTGACGCGAGGGCGACGCGGCGCGTGACAGCACCCACGGATAGGGATCGAGGTCAGGCAGCTTGATGCGCTTCCTGCTGGCCAGCGGGTGCGATGCACGGGCAATCAGCGCAATGCGGTCTTCGAACAGCACTTCGGTGGCCAGCCCCTGCGAGGGATGCGGGCGCAACGCGCCCAGGATGAAGTCGATGCGACCGCTCAGCAAACCCGCGGTCAGTTCCTCATAGGGGCTTTCCAGCGTTGCAAAACGTAGCCGTGGATGGCGGTGGTGAACGTCGGCTATCGCCGTCGGCAACAGCAATGTGCGGCCCAGCGGCAGTGCGCCGACAGTGACGGCCCCTTCCAGCACACCTTGCAGCGCAGCAATGTCGGCACGAATGTGGCGCAGGTCAGCCAATGCGCGTTCGAAGCGCACCACCCAGCGGCTACCCGCATCGGTGGGCACCATGCCGCGCGCGGTGCGCGTAAAGATCGGCTGTCCCAGCGCATCCTCGAGCCGCGCGATGGCCTGGCTTACGGCCGATTGCGAGACGCCGATCGACGCCGCAACGCTGGGCATGTGGTGCACTTCGGCCAGCATTACCGCAACTTCGAGCCGCCGCTCATTGTGCAGCGCTTCCAGACTGGCAACGGCTACGCCGGGCCGCGTGCGCAACCGTACGGCCTCCTCGCGTACTTCGCGCAAGGCAGCCTCGATATGCCGTGCACGCTCCAGCACGATTTCGCCGGCGCGAGTCAACAGCATGCCGCGCCCCTTGCGCTCGAACAATGCAACCCCCAGCGTCTGTTCCAGCGCCGCCACCGAACGCGCAATGGCCGACGACGCGCGGTGCAGCGATTCCGACGACCGACGCACCCCGCCAGCGGCGGCTACCCCGGCGAATACGTGAAGGTGATGCAGGCTGACTGTCTCCATATCGTTATCTTCTACTTTTCCAGACGCCTGTGCCAGACGGCAATAAGCAAATTAGAACAATTGTCCTGCGACATCGCAACCAAGGACTTGTACCGGACACGGATACTTCGGGCACCTGCCATACCGGATCCGCTCCGTTTGCTGCCTGCCATGACGCCTTGCCTTGCTTCCGATCTGCGCGCCATTCCCTGCACCCTGATGCGGGGCGGCACATCGCGTGGACCGTTTTTCATGGCGAGTGACCTGCCGGCGGAAACCGGTGCGCGCGACCGCGTTCTGCTGGCTGCGATGGGAAGCCCCGACCCGCGCCAGATCGACGGGCTTGGCGGCGCGCATCCGCTGACCAGCAAGGCTGGCATCGTGGCGCGCGGCACGCCGGGCCAGGCCGACCTGGATTTCACGTTTGCGCAGTTGCAGCCCAATACGGATACCGTCGACACCACGCCAAACTGCGGCAACATGCTGGCCGCCGTTCTGCCCTTCGCGATCGAGCGCGGCCTGATAGCGCCGCAAGCCGGTGTCACGCGCGCGCGCGTGCTGACACGCAACACCGGCATGCTTTGCGATATCACGATGCAGACACCGCAGCAGGTTCCGCATTACTCGGGACACGCACGCATTGATGGCGTGCCAGGCACGGCGGCGCCGATCGTGATCGATTTCCTCGATACCGCAGGCTCGGTATGCCATGCAATGCTGCCCACCGGCAACGCCGTGGACACCCTGACCATCATCGATCCGCTCGACGGCAAACCGTTGTCCATCGCCGCGACGTTGATCGACAACGGCATGCCAATGGTATTGATGCGCGCCAGCGATCTTGACCGCACGGCCCAGGAACGCGTTGCCGATCTCAATGGCGATACCACGCTCAAGCAGCGTATCGAAGCGTTGCGCCTGGTGGCTGGCGAACTGATGGGCCTCGGTAACGTCAGCGACAAAAGCTATCCAAAGATGTGCCTGATCGCGGCTCCGCACAACGGCGGCAGCATTGCCACGCGCTGCTTTATTCCGCGTGTATGCCATGACGCGATCGGCGTGCTGGCGGCAATCACGGTCGGCACCGCTTGCGTGCTGCCGGGCAGCATTGCCTCGGGCATAGCCGTGGTCGCGGCGGGACCGCTCCATGCAATCAGTGTCGAACACCCGACCGGCGAATTTTCCGTCGAACTCGAGACCGACCCCGCGGCACCAGGGTCAATCCTCCGCAGCGCGCTGATTCGTACGGCGCGTCCCATCATGCGTGGCGAGGTGCTGGTTCCGGCCAGCGCCTGGCCTTATTGAGCACCATTCATGATCATCGATTGCCACGGGCACTTCACCACGGCGCCCAAATCCCTGGAAAACTGGCGGCAACGGCAGATCGCCAGCCTTTCCGCACCCGAGCTCGCGCCATCCGCAAGCGAATTGCGGATCGGCGACGACGAACTGCGTGAGGCCATCGTCAGCAACCAGTTGCGCCTGATGCGCGAGCGTGGCGCCGACCTCACGATCTTCTCGCCGCGCGCGTCCTTCATGGCGCACCACATCGGCAACTTCGAGACCAGTGCCACCTGGGCGGCCATCTGCAACGAGCTTTGCCATCGCGTCAGCGAGCTGTTTCCGGAGCATTTCGTTGGTGCGGCCATGCTGCCGCAATCGCCCGGGGTCGATACGAAGACCTGTGTCGCGGAACTTGAACGCTGCGTGCGCGAGTACGGCTTTGTTGGCGTGAACCTGAATCCCGACCCCTCGGGCGGACACTGGACATCGCCACCGCTATCCGACCCGTACTGGTTCCCGATCTACGAGAAGATGGTCGAACTCGACGTGCCGGCGATGATTCATGTCAGCACCAGTTGCAATGCCTGCTTCCACACCACGGGCGCCCACTATCTGAACGCCGATACCACGGCCTTCATGCAGGTACTGACCAGTGACCTGTTCCAACGCTTCCCGACGCTCAAGTTCGTGATTCCGCACGGCGGTGGCGCGGTGCCTTACCACTGGGGACGCTTCCGCGGCCTGGCGCAGGAACTGAAGCTGCCACCGCTGCACGAGCACCTGCTCAACAACGTGTTCTTCGATACCTGCGTCTACCACCAACCGGGCATCGATCTGCTGACGCGCGTGATCCCGGTCCGCAATGTGCTGTTCGCGTCCGAGATGATCGGCGCGGTACGGGGCATCGATCCCGAGACCGGCCACTACTACGATGACACACGTCGCTATATCGACCAGGCTGCGCTGTCTGATGAAGAACGCCACCAGATCTACGAGGGCAACGCACGGCGCGTGTATGCGCGGCTCGATGCGCGACTGAAAGCGCGCGGCCTGTAATGCACGGCAAGTAGTGCGCGACAGACAGCGCGCGCTCCAAGAAAAAAATCAACGGAGGAGAAAACGATGAAACTACGCCACCTGGCGTTCGCAATCGCGCTTGGCTTGCCAGCCATCGCGCAGGCCCAGTCCGTGACGCTGTACGGCGTCGTCGATACCGGCATCGAGTATCTGAATCACGTTGGCACGGCCAGCAATTCGGTAGTCAAGATGGCCAACCTGAGCGGCACTGTACCGTCGCGCTGGGGCCTGCGCGGCACCGAAGACCTGGGCAGTGGGCTCAAGGCGAACTTCGTGCTCGAGTCTGGCTTTGCGCCCGACAGCGGCGTCACGAACCAGGGTGGCCGGCTGTTCGGCAGGCAGGCATGGGTTGGCCTGAGCGGCAACTGGGGCCAGGTCAGCCTGGGCCGCCAGTACACGATGATGTTCTGGGCCATGCTCGACACCGACATCCTGGGGCCCAACGCCTACGGTTCGAGTTCCCTCGACAGCTACCTGCCCAATGCGCGGGCCGACAACGCCATTGCCTACAAGGGCAAGTTCGGTGGCTTCACGGTCGGCGCGACCTACAGCTTCGGGCGCGATTCCGTCAACGCGGGCCCCAGCCCGTCGGGCACCAACTGCGCGGGTGAAAACGCCGCGGACAAGTCCGCCTGCCGTGAATGGTCGGCCATGCTTGGCTATGAAACCAGCTGGTGGGGCATTCTCGGTGCGTATGACTCCCTGCGCGGGGGTCCCGGGGCATTTGGCGGCCTGACATCGAGCCAGCTCAAGGATGACCGCGCCACGCTGGGCGGCTACATGCTGGTGGGCCACGCCAAGGTCGGCGCGGGCTGGCTGGCACGTCGCAACGGCGCCCTGGCCACGCCGCGCAGCAATATGTACTACGCCGGCGTCGCCTACGACATCACACCCCAGGTAACGCTGTCGGGCGAGGCGTTCTACCTCGACTATCGCCACAGCTCGGATCGCGCATGGCTCGGCGCCGTACGTGCAAGCTATGCGTTCTCGAAACGTACCTCGGTGTATTCGACGCTGGGCTATATCAACAACAGTGGCAGCCTGGCGCTTTCGGTAGACAGCGCATCCACGGGCGCGTCGCCGGTGGCAGGCGCTTCGCAACTTGGTGCCATGGTCGGCATCAAGCACGTCTTCTGACCCTGTCACGACACGCAGGGTGCTCCCGCTGCCCACGCTCCGTCAGTGCTGACGGTGCGTGGGCTTTTTTGTTGCTTTGTCGACCGTCTGAGCGCGGCCGGGCCGGGGAAGGACGGCAAACCGGCGCCGCGCACTATAATCCGGCATGACTTCTTCCGCCCTCACCTCATTCGCCACGCTGCCGCTGTCCGCGGCCATGCAGGCTACCCTCGCCCAGCTCGGCTACGACGCCATGACGCCGATCCAGGCGGCCAGCCTGCCGCTCGCGCTGGCGGGTCATGACCTGATCGCCCAGGCCCGCACCGGCAGCGGAAAAACCGCAGCGTTCGCCCTGGCCCTGCTGCACCGTCTCGATCCCCGGCCGTTCGACGTACAGGCGCTGGTGCTCTGCCCCACGCGCGAACTGGCCGATCAGGTCACACAGGAAATCCGTCGTCTCGCCCGCGCCGAGGACAACGTCAAGGTGCTGACCCTCAGCGGAGGCACGCCGATCCGGCCGCAGGTGGAGAGCCTGGTTCATGGTGCGCACGTGGTTGTCGGCACCCCGGGACGTATCATCGATCACCTCGATCGCGGCAGCCTGAATATCGACACGATCAATACGCTGGTGCTTGATGAAGCCGACCGGATGCTCGACATGGGCTTTCATGACGACATCTCCTTCATTGCCAGCCACGCGCCGGCAGACCGGCAGACGCTGCTGTTCTCGGCGACCTATCCGCCAGCCATCGACAAACTCGCCCATCGCTTCCTGCGCCAGCCGAAATCGGTGAAGGTGGAGGAGTCGCACGACGCCGCGACCATCACGCAGCGCTTCTACGAGGTGGAGGAAAACGAGCGGCTCAATGCCGTCAGCCGTTTGCTCGACCATTTCCGCCCGGCCACCACCCTCGCCTTCTGCAATACAAAGGCGCGTTGCCGCGATCTGGCCGAGCTGCTCTACGCGCAAGGCTATGCCGCGCTTGAACTGCATGGCGATCTCGACCAGCGCGAGCGCGATCAGGTGCTGGTGCAGTTCTCCAACCGGAGCTGCTCGGTGCTGGTGGCCACCGACGTGGCCGCGCGCGGGCTCGACATCGCGCAACTGGAAGCCGTGATCAACGTGGACGTTACGCCCGACCCCGAGGTCCATGTCCACCGTATCGGCCGCACCGGACGCGCCGGCGAGGCGGGCATGGCCCTCAGCCTTGTCAGCCTCGACGAAATGGGGCGCGTGGGCAACATTGAACAGCATCAGGGCGGCGAATTCGAGTGGCACGCACTTGGCGAACTGACGCCGTCAGGCGGCGCGCGCCTGCTGCCGCCGATGGTCACGCTGCAGATGCTGGGCGGGCGCAAGGAGAAGATCCGGCCCGGCGACATCCTCGGCGCGCTGACCGGCGAGGCTGGCTTCACGAAGGAGCAGATCGGCAAGATCAATGTGATGGAGATGTCGACCTATATCGCCGTGGACCGTGCCATTGGCCGCGAGGCGATGAAGCGTTTGAACGAAGGCAAGGTCAAGGGTCGCAAGGTGAAAGTGAGAATGCTGACGAGCGGCCAACGGTAACAGCGCACCCACTTGCCGTGGGACGCGATCGGCGCTACCGTGAGGCGCCATGACTGTTTCCGTTTCCGCTTCCTCTTCATCTTCCAGTAGCTCGGGTCCGCGCATTGCGGTGATTGGCGCCGGCATTGTCGGCTGCTGCATCGCGCTGGCGCTCCGCAAGCGTGGTGCGGACGTGATGCTGATCGATCGCGCCGGGCCAGCCGGCGGCTGTAGCTATGGCAATTCCGGAGCCATCAGCGTCAGCTCCGTTGCGCCGCTGGCCATGCCCGGTGTCCTGGCGTCGGTGCCGAAGATGCTGGTCGATCCTGCCAGCCCGTTGCATCTGCGGCTAGCCCACCTGCCCGCGGCTGCCTCATGGCTTACGCGCTTTGTGTTGTCAGCCACGCCCGAGGGTGTGGAGCATGCCGCCGCCGCTCTGGCGGCCTTGCATGCCGGTGCCATCGACAAGCATCAGGCGCTGGCGCATGAGGTTGGCGTGCCCGAGTTGTTCATGCGGCGTGGCCATCTGCACCTGTATCCCGATGCCGATGCATTGCGTGCCGATGGCGCTGCCTGGCGCCTGCGTGAGCGCTACGGTTTCGATTTCGAGCAACTCGATCGGACTGGCATCGAGGCGCTTGAACCCGGCATTGGCGCGCGTTACCAGGCGGCCGTCTTTCTGGCGGACCATGGCACGATCCTGAATCCGGCCCGCTATACACAAGCGATTGCCGCAGCCTTCGTGGCGCGCGGCGGACAACTTCTGCGTGACGACATCAAGCGGCTCGCGCGCACTGGCGATGGTTGGACGTTGCATGGCACCGACCGCAGCCATACCGCCGATCATGTGGTGGTGGCTGCGGGCGCGTGGGCACGCAGCCTGCTCGATCCGCTTGGCATCCGGCTGCCGCTGGAAAGCCAGCGCGGCTATCACGTACAGTTCACCGGCGTGCGCGATGTGGTATCGCGCACCGTGGTGCTGACCGACCGCAAGATCTTTGTCACGCCGATGGAAGATGGCCTGCGTGTCGGCGGTACGGTCGAGATCGCCGGCCTCAAGCGGCCGCCTGATCCGCGGCGCGCCGCGATCCTCGAACGTGTTGCTCGCGAAACGTTTCGTGGACTCGACGGCAAATCCACCACCAGCTGGATGGGCCATCGCCCCTGCATGCCCGATTCGGTGCCCGTGGTGGGCGCGGCCGACGGCCACCGAGGGCTTTGGCTTGCCGTCGGCCACGGCCATCTTGGCCTGACAGACTCGATCAATACCGCTGACCGCATTGCCTTCGGCTTGTTCGGCTCCTGAACGTCCTCAGGGAAACCGCTAGATTTCTGCGCGTCGAATTAGTTATAGAGTAGAACAATTCGGCAGCAGTGCTGCGGAGGGGACATATGAAGATCGCCATTGCCGGCGGCGGTATCGGCGGGCTTACGCTCGCGTTGCTCTGTCATCAGAACGGGATTGCAGTCGAAGTCTGGGAAGCCAGTGAAGAACTGCGCCCGCTAGGGGTCGGCATCAACCTGCTGCCGCATGCCGTGCGCGAACTGGCTGCACTGGGTCTGGAAGACGCACTGGCGCGCATTGCCATCGAGACCTCATCGCTGTCCTACTACAACAAATTTGGCCAGCAGATCTGGCACGAGCCGCGCGGCCGTGCAGCCGGCTACGACTGGCCGCAGTTCTCGGTGCATCGTGGCGAATTCCAGATGCTGTTGTACCAGACTGCCGTTGCACGGCTCGGCGCGGACCGAATCCACACTGGCCACGCGCTGGAGTCGATCATCAGCATCGGTGGAACTTCAGGCGAGCCGGCGCGTTTCACATTGCGCCGGCGCAGTGATAACGCCGTGGTCGAGGCGCAAGCCGATGTGCTGGTGGGCGCCGACGGCATCCATTCCGCAGTGCGCCGGCATTTCTATCCACAAGGCGATGCGCCTCAGTTCTCACGGCGGCTGTTGTGGCGCGCTACCAGCGATGCCGCACCGTATCTCGATGGCCGCTCGATGTTCATGGCCGGCTACCAGGATCAGAAGTTTGTTGCGTATCCGATTTCCGAGCCGCTACGTGCCCAGGGCCGTTCGCGCATCAACTGGATTGCCGAACTGCGCGTGCCCGACAACTATCCCGATACCCCGCCACGCAGCGACTGGAACCGTCAGGTCGACAAGTCGGTGTTCCGCGCCGCGTTCGAAAACTGGCGCTGGGAATGGATCGATATTCCCGCATTGATCGACGGCGCCGAAGCCATCTACGAGTTCCCGATGGTGGACAAGGACCCGTTGCCGCGCTGGACCTTTGGCCGCGTCACGTTACTCGGCGACGCCGCGCATCCGATGTACCCGATCGGTTCCAACGGCAGCGCGCAGGCAATTGTCGATGCGCGCTACCTGACCGACTGCCTGCTGAACGAACCCGATCTCGGCTATGCATTGCGTGAGTACGAGGCGGAGCGCCTGCCGCGCACTGCTGGCATTGTGCTGCGCAATCGCATGAACGGACCCGAGCAGGTGATGCAACTGGCCGAGACCCGCGCTCCGCAGGGATTTGCCAGGATCGACGATGTGATTGCGCGCAGCGAACTCGAAGCTATTGCCCAACGCTACAAGACCCTGGCCGGATTTGGCCAGCAGCAATTGCGGGCGAACAAGCCCTGAGCAATACGAGCCATACGAGCAGTACGACCCGTACGACCCGTACGACCGATACGAAGCAAACGAACCATAAGAACAGAGGAGAGAACCGTGCCCCGATTCCGTAGCTATCAAGCGTGCCTGGCTTTTGCGGCGCTGTGCCTGGTCCGGGGCATCGCCCAGGCCGATGTCACCGTTGGCGTCAGCATCGCTTCGACGGGCCCGTCTGCATCGCTCGGCATTCCGCAGAAGAACACCATGCCGTTCCTGCCCGAGACCATTGCCGGAGAAAAGATCCACTACATCGTCATGGACGATGGCTCCGACCCGACGCAGGGCACCAAGATCGCGCGGCGCTTTGTCACCGAAGACAAGGTCGACATCATTCTTGGCTCATCGGCGGTGGCACCATCGATTGCGATCTCCGAAGTGGCCGATGAAAGCCAGACCGTGCAGCTCGCGTTCTCGCCGATCGAACTCAAGCCGGGCCGTGGCGCCTGGACCTATCGGCTGGCGCAGCCCGTCAGGCTGATGGCCGATGCAGTGGCCAGCGCGGCCCATGCCAATGGCGTGAAGACCATGTCGTTTATTGGCTTTGCAGATGCCTATGGCGAAACCTGGCTCAAGGAGTTCACCACGGCGGCACAGGCCAATGGCATTCGCGTGGTCGCCGCCGAACGCTATGCGCGCTCCGATACCAGCGTCACGGCTCAGGTGCTCAAACTGATGAGTGCACGCGCCGATGCCGTGCTGATCGCCGGAGCCGGCACTGGCGCCGCGTTGCCGCATACCACGCTGCGCGAACGCGGCTATACCGGACCGATCTATCAAACCCATGGAGCGGCTACACGCGACCTGATCCGCATCGGCGGCAAAGCGGTCAATGGCGCGATCCTGCCGGCGGGTCCCGTGATCGTCGCCGAGCAGTTGCCGGCCGGCAGCGCTGTCAAGAAGCCCGGCATAGACTATGTGACGCGCTACGAGAAGCAGTATGGCCCCGACAGCCGCACCCAGTTTGGCGCGCATCCGTACGACGCCGGGCTGGTATTGCAGCGCATCGTCCCGGTGGCGTTGAAGAAGGCCAAACCGGGCACACCAGAATTTCGCAAGGCGCTCAAGGATGCGCTGGAAAGCGAACGCGATATCGTGGTCTCGCATGGTGTGCTCAACTACACGGCACAGGATCACTTCGGTTTCGACCAGCGCGGTCGCGTGCTGCTGACAATCGACAACGGCAACTGGAAGCTGCTGAAATGACCAGTGCGATTGCCTTGCCCACGCTGGAGCATATCGCCGACTTCAGCCTGCAGGTGGCGGCACCGACCGAAGTTGGCGTAACGCCATTGGGCCAGCGCAGAGTGATCCCGATCCTCTCGGGCACCGTACGCGGACCGCGGCTCAACGGGCATATCGTGCCCGGCGGCGCCGACTTCCAGCTGATCCGGCATGACAGCGGCGACGACGTCACCACGGCCGATATCGAGGCCCGTTATGTGCTGGAGACCGATGACGGTGCACGCATCTACATCGTCAACGCCGGTGTGCGTAGCGGCAGTGCATCGGTGATCGCGCGTCTCAATCGTGGTGAGCGGGTAGACCCGTCCGAAATCTATTTCCGTACCGCGCCGCGCTTCGAAACCAGTGCTCCGAAGTATGCGTGGCTGATGCACCATCTGTTTGTTGCCTCGGGCGCGCGTTATCCAGATCGCGTCGAGCTGCGCTATTTCCTGGTCAGGTAGCGCATGGCACCATCCCGCAAGCCGCGCGATTCGCTCGCGCCCGATCCTGACGGCGAACACTTCGAGCCGCACGTGCCCCACGTCGACTATGGCGTGCTGGACTCACTGGTCGGGTATGCAATCCGGCGCGCGCAGATCCGCATCTACGAGGATTTTGTTGCGTCGCTGGCCAAATGGAATATCACGCCACCCCGCTTCTCGGCGCTGCAGATCATCGCGCGCAATCCGCAACTGAAGCTGACCGACCTTGCGCGGATCCTGGGCATTGCACGCTCGGGCGCCGTGCTTCTGGTGGATGCGCTGGAGGCCATGGAACTGGTCGAGCGATTGCCTGTGCCCACTGACCGGCGGGCGTACAGCCTCGTATTGACCGATAACGGACGCCGGACCCTGCAGGCCGCCACCGATGCGGTATGCGCGCATGATGCGCGCATTGCGGCGGGGTTGACCGGTGACGAGCAGGTCTTGTTGCGAGGGTTGCTGGAGAAGCTGGGGCGATAGCGTTGAGTATGCGGTTGGTATCGCCCCCCTCCCGCCTGCGGAAGAGGGGAGAGAGAGGGCCAGCCTTCCAAAATGCGACGATGCTTCAAACTCAGGTTACGACCGGCATGCCGGGCAGCAGCTTGTCCAGCGTGACCGGGTAATCTCGCACCCTTACTCCCGTAGCGTGATACACGGCATTGGCGACCGCCGCAGCCACGCCACAGATGCCAAGCTCGCCAACGCCCTTGGCCTTCATCGGCGACGACACCGGATCTGTCTCATCGAGAAAAATCACCTCCTGATGCGGGATATCGGCATGCACTGGCACTTCATAGCCGGCCAGGTCGTGGTTGACGAAGTACCCCGCGCGCTTGTCGATATGAAGTTCCTCCATCAATGCGGCGCCAACGCCCATCGTCATCGCACCGATCACCTGGCTGCGTGCCGACTTGGGATTCAGGATGCGGCCGGCCGCGCATACCGCAAGCATGCGCTGCACACGGATTTCCGCGGTGGCAAGGTCAACCGCAACCTCGACGAAGTGACCGCCAAAAGTCGACTGCTGATACTTCTTGCCAAGGTCGCCAAATTCGATGGCGTCTTCGGCCGACGTGCCGGCAAACTGCGCCAGCAGCACACTACGGCCGCCCGCGCGGATCTGGCCGCCATCGAATACCGCCTCGGCGGCGTTCAGTCCCGCGCGCCCGGCCAGGGTCTGGCGCAACTTCACGCAGGCCGCATAGACGCCCGATGTTGAACTGTTGCCGCCCCACTGCCCGCCCGACCCCGCCGATACCGGATAGGCCGAATCGCCAAGCCGCACAGTGACGCGATCCAGTGGCACCCCCATCATTTCCGCAGCGGTCTGCGCGATCACCGTATAGCTGCCGGTGCCGATATCGGTCATGTCGGTTTCCACGACCACCATGCCATTGGCATCGATGGCAACGCGCGCGCCCGATTTCATGACGAGATTGTTGCGGAACGCCGAAGCCACGCCCATGCCGATCATCCAACGCCCTTCGCGCATCGACGCGGGCTTGGCATTGCGGCGATTCCAGCCGAAGCGTTCGGCACCAAGTCGCAGGCACTCTACAAACCGGCGCTGCGAAAACGGCCGCTGCGGCTTCTCCGGGTCAACCTGCGTGTCGTTGAGAATGCGGAACTGCACCGGATCCATACCAACTTTCTCGGCCATCTCATCGATGGCGATTTCCAGCGCCATCAGTCCGGGCGCCTCCCCCGGCGCGCGCATGGCATTGCCTTCGGGCAGGTCGAGCGTAGCCAGTTGCATCGAGGTCATGCGATTGGCACCGGCATAGAGCAGGCGCGTCTGCATCACGGCCGTTTCGGGCTGGCCACCTTCGAGGTCACCAGACCAACTCTCATGCCCGATTGCGGTGATCTTGCCGTCTTGCGTGGCGCCGATGCGGATACGCTGGATCGTGGCGGGCCGATGTGTCGTGTTGTTGATCATCAGCGGACGAGTCAGTGCCACCTTGACCGGACGCTTCGCTGCCCGCGCGCCAAGCGCGGCCAGTAGCGCTTCGGCACGAATGAACAGCTTGCCGCCGAAGCCGCCGCCAATGAATGGCGAGACGATCCGCACCTTCTCCTTGGGCAATCCGAGCGTACGGGCCAGGTCGTCGCGACCCCACGCAATCATCTGGTTCGCGGTCCACACGGTAAGCCTGTCGCCTTCCCATGCTGCAATCGACGCATGCGGCTCCATCATCGCGTGAGACTGGTCGGGTGTGGTGTAGCGCGCATCGAGCTGAACGGGCGCGGCGGCAAACGCACCTGCGAAATCGCCCACCTCGGTATCGGGCTTCGTATCCTTCTTGGGCTTTTTGGCCTGGCAGCATGCATCCTCAAGGTCGAAGCGACCCTTCTCCTGAACGTAGTCCACGCGAATCTGCAACGCGGCGGCGCGCGCCTGTTCGAACGTTTCGGCCACCACCAGCGCCACCGCCTGGTGGTAGTGCTGGATCTCGGGCCCGCCCAGCAGCTTCGCTGTATTGCGCTCCCCCTTGCCAAGCTTTCCCGCATTGGCTGCCGTAACGATTGCCAGTACGCCTGGCGCACGCCGCGCCTCGTCGAGATGCATGGCCTCGATACGACCTTTCGCAATGCCGGCGCCCACCACATAGCCATAGGCCTGGTTCGGTGCCACATCATGGCGTTCATACGCGTACGGTGCGGTGCCCGTCGTTTTGCGGGCACCGTCGATGCGGTCCACTGCCTGGCCAATCACGCGTCCCTGGTCGATCGGATTGGTGGTGGCGGGTGTGTCGAATTTCATGGCTTCACCCCTTTGCCTGAAGCATCGCCGCGGCCAGCGTACGCCGCACGAGCTGGATCTTGAACGCGTTGTCCTGCGTGGGTGTGGCGCCGTCCAGCAGCCGCTGTGTCAGCGCGGTGGGACCATGCGGCATCTCGCTCTCGGCCGTCTCCACGCGCCATGGCCTGGGTGCCACACCACCCAGCGCCACGCGCCCGGTGCCGTCGCGCTGGATGATGGCCGCCACTGAAACCAGTGCAAACGCATACGATGCGCGATCCCGTACCTTGCGATAGATCTGCACGCCACCGACCGGGGCCGGCAGCGTGACAGCGGTGATTAGTTCTCCGCGCTCCAGTACTGTGTCAATGTGAGGCGCATTGCCGGGTAGCCGATGGAAATCCGCGATCGGGATCACTCGACGGGCCCCATTCGGACGCACCGTCTCCACACTGGCATCGAGCACACGCATGGCTACTGCCATATCGCTCGGATGCGTGGCGATGCATGCATTGCTGCCGCCAATCACGGCAAGCTGACGCGTCACGCCACCGATCGCCGCGCAACCGCTGCCCGGCACGCGCTTGTTGCACGGCTGGTCGGTATCGTAGAAATAAGGGCAACGCGTGCGCTGCAGCAGGTTTCCGGCCGTGGTGGCACGGTTACGCAGCTGACCGGACGCACCGGCCAGTAACGCGCGCGACAGCACGCCATAGTCGCGCCGCACGCGCGGGTCCGCGGCCAGGTCGGTGTTGCGCACCAGGGCGCCGATACGCAGGCCACCTTGTGGGGCGGCTTCGATCTGGTCAAGCGCAAGCCCGTTCACGTCGACCAGATGGGTGGGCGCTTCGATACCGAGCTTCATCAGATCGAGCAGGTTCGTACCGCCCGCGATAAAGCGCGCGCCAGGTGTTTGCAAGGCAGCTGCTGCCGCCTCGGCGGGCGATGCGGCCCGCTCATACGTGAACGGGTTCATGTCTGGCTCCCGGCAACCTCGCTGATCGCGTCGAGGATGTTCGAGTAGGCGCCGCAGCGACAGATATTGCCGCTCATCCGTTCCCGGATCTCACCCGGAGACAGGTGCGGACGCGCATTGAGGTCAGGGCTCACGTGGCTTGGAATGCCAGCGCGGATTTCATCGAGCATGGCCACGGCCGAGCAGATCTGGCCCGGCGTGCAGTAGCCACACTGATAGCCGTCATGCCTGACGAATGCCACCTGCATGGGGTGCATGCGATTGGGTGTGCCAAGGCCTTCGACCGTGGTGATCTTCGCGCCTTCGTGCATGACCGCCAGCGTCAGGCACGAATTGATACGGCGGCCGTCGACAATTACCGTGCACGCACCGCACTGCCCGTGATCGCACCCCTTCTTGGTGCCGGTCAGCTGCAGGTGTTCGCGCAGCGCATCGAGCAGCGTGGTGCGGGTATCGAGTTCCAGCGAGCGCGGCTGGCCATTGACGATAAATGCCACCTTCGACGCCACCGGCTTGAGCGCGGCCGGTGCCTGGGACGATGGTTGAACGGCGGAAGGCGCGGCGGCAGCGGCCGGCACAGCTGCCGCCGTGACCGACGCCGCACTCGCCATGACGAATTCCCGCCGCGAAAGCTTGATGTCGCTTGAGGCTTTGGCTTCCATGTCGTTGGATCCTTTCTGAAGGTCAGAGGGATGGCAACGTGGCGAGACTTGCACGCAGGAATTACATGGCGATGCCGCACGAGGCCGGCGTCGGGCCACCAGGTTCTGGCTGTGGGGAGAATGTCGCGCTTGCCGCACGTTGCTTGGCGGAAGCGGCGCAGGAAGCGTGCCACCGGCGCAGGCCGCGGGCGTTACCGGCAGCCTGGTTCAGCGGATTCAGCAGGATTAGCGGTAGCTGACCGTGACTTCGTTGCTGCGGCCTTGCAGCAGCGGAGTCATGCCGCCCTGGCCTGGCAGGCGGTAGGCGAATACAAAACCCTTGGTCGCGTCGTCGCCAACGAATGCGTCGGTCTTGCCCTCGGCACCCGACAACAGCACGCAGCGATCCGCATTGCACAGATATGCCTGCAGGTCGATGGGCGGGGTGCGCGTAAAGCTGTAGCGCCAGCGCACCGAAGTGATCCTGCCCATGGCCTGGGGCATCGTCGCCAGCGGCATGACCGGCGACGATAGCGTACGCTGGCCACGATTGGCGATCTGCGGCGCTGCTGCCGATGCCGTCCATGCATACCGCGAACCCGTGAGTTCGTAGGTCGCGCGCGTGAACACCGGCCCGGACGTCTGCGCGGCAGTCCAGGTCGGACCTAGCGCGCAGCACATGGCAACGACCAGGGCGCGCCGCATTACAGCATTCCGCGCAGCTGGTTCCGCAGTCGCGTAATGGCCTGGCTGCGGATCTGGCATACGCGTGATTCCGTGACCTCGAGCACCGCGCCGATTTCGCGCAAGTTGAGTTCCTGGTCTTAGCACAGCGAC
>VFQP010002276.1_pt1 | contig 22017 bp, 3 predicted proteins | sample 3512351 | NCBI WGS metagenome assembly VFQP01 (sample SAMN10412372, study PRJNA504923) | tailings metagenome | isolation source: Relicate 1 Philex TSF1 revegetated site | place: Philippines: Tuba, Benguet | collected 2017-08-29
AAATATACATTAAATTAATAGTAATCATGATTACTATTAATTTAATGTATATTTTTATGTAATTTAAACTAAAAATTAAATGTTAATTTAATTTTTATAAATTCTGATACCATTGCCCTCGTTGGCCGGGCTGGCCATCGAAGCCCTTTTTGCTTCGCAAATCCTTGCTTTTTGCTACGCGACTTGCTTTGCAAAAAGGGAAAAGCTAAAAGTTTAGTATCAATAAAATTTGATATTTAGTTAATATTTTATATTGAATTACGTAAAATATTTAAAGTAATAGTATTTGAACCAAATGAACGTTGAGAATTTAAAAGTTTTTTCTTAATAACGTTAAGATTATGTTTTTCATATAAATATTTTTTAGGTTGAAGTTGCCATTCAACCAATGTTCTTTTTTTCTTTCTTTTTTGTTTTGAAATTTTATCATTAGTTAAATTACTTGATATATTTTGCATAGAGGCTGGTTGTTGTAATTTAGGTACTTTGACTAATTCTAATTTTAAATAATCACCTGGCCAAACAAAACCACCAGAACGTGGTTTATATCTCCAAACAGAACGCAGAATTTGACGTTGAACTCTTCTTCTTAATTGTTTAACACGCATATTAGGTTGTTGTTGTTTAGAAGATCTTTGTTTTTGCTGAGCACTTCGTCGTAATAATTGTTGTTCTTTAACAACTTCTGAAATAGCTTTATGAATTTTTAAATTAGAAAGAGGTCGCCATTTTTTGAAGTTTAAGTCAGATGAAGTACTAGGTGAAAAAGATGATGATAAAAATTTAAAACGACGTGGAATAACCACATTTGATGCATAATAATCACGTTTTAAATGATATTTACGTTTTGGTTTTAATCTTTTTCGTAATGTAAAATCATAATTAAATGAATTTTGATTTTCTAACCCAGCAGCAGATAATTTATTAATGAATTTACCATTATTTAAATCTTTTACATTAATTAATCTACGTTTTAAATAACGATCACGAGGTAATCTTGCACGTTTATAGAATACATAAATATAATGAACAGGCAATACTTGATTTAATAAAGGACCTGATGGAAACCAAACAGGTGTTCTTGGGTGTTTTTTAACACGACCATAACGTTTTTTTAGACGTCTTGAAATAGCAAAAGAAGTTTTATTTTGTTTATATTTATTTTGTGCAAAAGAAAGACTTGTTTCATTTGAAATTAATTTATTAGAAGATAAATTTAAATTTATAAATTGAGAGGAATTTAATGATAATAAAGAAAAATCTTTTAAAATATTTCTTTGATTTGTAACAATTAAACCTTTAGATTTTTTATTTTCAAAATTTAATGAATTAAAATTACTAATTTGATTAATGTCATCAGTGAAATTAACATCATTTGATTTTGTTTGTTTTTTCATTAACCAAGTTTTTAAAATACTATGACGGAATAAAAACTTACGCCAACCAATAGGAGAAAAACCATCCATACCTAAAGCAAAAAATTGATCAGGATCATATGTTGTAAAAGGGATTTGCCAATATAATGTTGTAGCTGCATTCATTCCTTGTAAAGGAGCTGAGCTAAATTCTAAATTTGGATTATTAAATTCACCTATATTTTGTTTTTCATTATTTTGATTTTGTACTAAAAAAGGAGAACGATAATTAAAACCAGCTTCTTTACGAGATAACATACGATTTGTTACAATTAATTTTCGTAAAGATTCATCCCAACCTGCATAAAAAGGTAAATTTGTATTTGGTACAAGAAATTCAGTAAATAGATTATTATTAAAATTAAAATTATTTATAAATAAAGATTCGTATAATTTATTAATAATTTGAAAATTATTATGATTATCATTATTATTATTAACTTGAAGATTACTTTGAATTTCATTAAAATTTGTAGAATTTAAAATATTTGTTTGATATTGGTCTTGCTTTTGGTCTTGCTTTTGGTCTTGGTCTTGATCTTTAAATTTATTTAATCGTATTGTTTGAGGTAAAGCTAATGGTTTAAAATCTTTATTACCTAGTTGAAGACTATTAAAAATAGAATTATTTAAATTATCACGTTCTAAAATTTCAGAATTAGATAATTGTGAAAGTTTTTGTTGTATTAATTTATCTTTTTCGATTTGCCATAAAGCTTCATTAGATGCTTGTATTGATGGAATAAATTGTTTCCACCACCAATTTTGAATTTCAATTTGATTTTTAAAACGTTTAAATTGTTTATTTAAAGTTCTTATTTTAACAATAGTATATCTTCGTCTTTTTCTATATTTTCTTCGTTTTTGTGAATATTTTGAGCGTTTTTGTTTCCAAAAACGTTCTTTTCTTTGTTTAGATTTTCTTTGTTTTATTGAATTATCTTTATAAAATAAATTGGTATTGATTTTGGAATTATCAGTAACTAATGTATTCTGTGAATATAAATAATCATTAAATTTTTTATAAAAATCAAAACGTGAATTTGATTTTTTTTCATTTGAAAAATTTAAAAAATCTTTTCTTAAAATTTCATTTAAAGTACGTTTTTTAAAAACACCTCGATTACGACGAACACGTGAACGTCTTTGTGGCGAACGTTTACGTTTAAATAAATTAAAAAAGTTTAAAGATTTTTCTTGAGAATCATTATCATTATTAGAAAAAGTATTACTAGCATTATTTTCTCGTTTTTTACGAGAAGGTTCTTTTAAAGCTAATTGTAATTCATTTTGATCTAAATATGATGAAATTGATTCACTTTTTTTATTTAAAAGTTTAAATTCTTTTCTAGAACGTTTTTGTTTACTTAAAACACGTTCTTTTTTTCGCCAATCTTTTAAACTTTTACGTTGAATTGGTTTTAATAAATTATTAATTTTTTGAAGTTTTAAAAATTGATTTTTTGCTGTTTTTGCTGTAGATAAAATAATCTGATTAAAATCTAATAATTTATTTTTAATTAAATAATAAATTTTAATTTTTTTAGAATTTGTTATATTTTTTTTTAATTTAGTATCTATGTTAGAATCATAATTATATAAAGAATTTTTTGAAACATTAGATTTTTGAATAAAATTACGAGTAGTTTGAATTGATGTTTTTAAATTAGTAGAAATTTTAATATATTTAGCTTGTCGAAGATTATTAAAACGTAAAGTTAAATCCTGTAAACCAATATAAAACTTTTTATTAGAATTTTGCTGATTCAATTGTGAATTTATAGTTTCTTTTTCTTTAATTTTTGATAATAATAAAATTTTCCATAAATTTTTTTCATTTAAAGAAACAATTTTAGTATCAATTTTATTTAATAAAAACATACCTTCAAGAATTGATTTTTGTAAACCAGTTGTTAACAAATCATCTGATTTTGTTTGCAATTTATTCACATTAATTTCCTCTTTATTAACAATATTTGAATTGACAATCTTTAAATTACTATCCGAAACAGAATTTTCTGTATGACTAATTTTAAACCAATTTTCAAGACGTTGTAATTTATTTAATAATTGTTTTTCTTTTTTTTGTTTTCGTTTTTCACGCTTCTCTAATCTACGATTTAAATAATTTTTTAATGATTCTTGATCATTTACATTACGTTTCCATTTTTTTAAAAAAGTTATATAAAGATTTTGATTTTTTAAAATATCTTCTTTTATATCTTTTTTATTGAATTCATTTAATTCATTAAAAGAATTAGAATCAATTTGTTTATTAGATAAAAAATTTGTAGAAAATTTTTGATTTTTATTTTCTTCTATTTCTTTAGTTGTTAAAGTAAAAGAGTTAGCAAAATCATTATCATTTAATAAATAAATTTTTTCTTGATTATTAAAAAGTCTTTGATTAGTAACAGGTTGTTCACCACGTATTTTTTGTCCTTTATAAATAAATTTAGTTAATTCTGTATAATTATTTTCTTCTAATAATTTTTTTATATAAGTTTCACGAATTGAACGTGTCTGAATTAGATATTCACGAACAATATTTTGCGATTGAGATAATAAATCAGTTTTTAAATCATTTTTAAAATTCATTATATTTGAACTACCAATTTTAGTAAAATTTGGTTTTTGTTTAGAATCAAGATTAATTTCTAACTTATTATTATTATTATTATTATTAATAGGATTATTAAAATCAGATAATAATTCTTCATGAATTATTAAAGGGTTTAATAAAGGTTCTTTATTACTATTATAATATTCATTATATAAAGGCTGATCAAATTTTAAAATTTTATTTGAAGTACAAATTGCTGTATTTTTTAAATTTGTGGGTTTAGTTGTTCCTTTTTCTAAAGAATCTAATTTCGTTTCATCAATTAAACACATTGGATTAACACTTGGGGTTATAGAAAATAAATGTCTAATTTTTTTAAATGTACCTGCAAATTGTTGATTATAAAAACGTGAAGAAAAACTTTTAGTACCACCGTTTAATTGTGTTTTCATAGATCGATAATGTTGCATATTTGTATACCAACGTAATGTATTATAATGTTCTGAAAGTAAAAATCGTCTTAAATGTAATAAATTTTCTTCTTTTGATGTTAAAAAATGAGTATTTGGTTGTCTTTTAATAAAACTATCAACATCTAATTTTAATAAAATTCTATTAAATGGACTATAATACCAATGTTGTAAAACATCTTTATAAATTTGATATCTATAACGATTAGCTCGTTTACTTACAACTGAATAATTATAAGTAGATTTTTGAAGTGAAGATTTTTCTAACTGAATAGGTAAAAAAGAATCTATTTGTTTTAAATTAATTTTATTTTTAGTATTAGAAAAATCTATTGTTTCAAGATTTTCACTTAAATTTAAAGTATTAATATTTGTATTATTTAAATTTGTATTTGTTTTTTGTAATTTTCTTGGTATTCTAGTAGTTTTTCTTCTTGCTTTACGTAAACTTGCTGTTTTCATAGTACGTTCCCATCTTAAAGTTGGTTTATAATTATAAAAATAACGTTTCATCATAACACGGAAAAAAGGTGCATTATTTTCTACAGAAAATTTACGATAAATATTTGGTGTATAATATCTTAATTTACGTTTAAAACCAGCTTCTTGTTGTAAATAAAATTTTAATGGATGTAATAACATTAAGGATTCATTTTTGTTTTCTGAATTTTTAACAAAATTAGATCTAGCTGTGCTATTTAATTTATTTTGTAAAACAATATCTGCCTGTTTGTTATTTTGATTAAAAACAAAGGTAGAAGGTTTTGTTAATAATGAACGATAATTTAGTATAAGTAAATCTTTTTTATTTAAAGATATTTCAGAATTTTTTAAAAAATTATGATTTATATTTGATAAATTATTATTAGATTTTTTAATTTCTTTTTCATCTAAAGAATCTAAAACTGAAATAGATTTTTTTTCTTTTGGTTTTGTTAAACCTATAATACCATTATTATTAATTTTTGAACGTGAATCTGGTAGAAATACTAATTTTGTAAATTCTGATTGTTTTTTTTGTAAATTTGTATTTAAAAATTTGTAATTAAATAAAAATCTTTTTTTATCTAACATACGTTCAAAGTTATCAGAATTTGAGTTTATATGATTTAGTATTTTTACTCTATTATCAAATTTACGAATAAATTTTCTTATAATTGATTTTTTAATTTTTTCTTGATTATTTTCATTATCTTTTATAAAATTTTGTTCTTTTTGTTTTAATACATTTGTTTGTGGTGAAACTTTTAAAAATAAATTATCGGTAAATTTTTCCGTATTTTGTTCCATCAAACTAGAATTTGCAATGTTAGATATATTATTTATATAGATTGAATTTTTATTAATTGAGGTACCTCCATCCAAATTTTCATTTTTATTTCTTATATTAATTGAATTTGATAATGGAATTATTGTATATTCAGAAGAAGTTATTAAATTATTATTATTTAAATTTTTTGAGTTTTTACTAAAACTGGAATTTTTATTATTATATGCATGAAAAGAAGGATGATACACTTGCTCAAATAAAATTCTAAAAAATTCAATACGAGGCCCAGTATATGATTCTAATCGAGGTTTAGCTAATTGTTTTTTAAAAGAACGCATCCAAGGCCCTGGGAAAAATCTAAATCTGACTCTATGATTTCTTAATTTACGACGTAACCAAAAGCGATCAAAACCATAGTTTAAATCTTCAATTGTAAATAAATCATAAATACCTTGATCATATAAAGAGGCATCAAACGTACGATATTTTCTAATTCGACGTTTCCAACGTTCACGTCTACCATGTCTTCCGCGATTTCTACGAGTGTTTCTATCTGATGCTTTTGTACCTAAAAAAGAAGTTTCTAATACTAATTTATCTTGAATAATACGATCATCATTTACATACCCTAATGGGTTTGTAATTGTATAATCTAAACCATAATATGGAATACTACAAATAGCAGAAAGCATTGTTAAATATAAGAAAGTAAAATTTAAAATTTTATAATAAAAACTTGTTGAAACTTTTGAATATGAAATAACCCACATATAAAATTTAAAAGCAGGGTTTTCCCAAAACCAACAGCTTAAATGTAATAAACTTAAACTACCAACAGTAATACCTAATAGATAAGAGCAATGAATACCAATAAAGAAAATTCCACTTGAATTACTTAAACTAAAATCAGCATTTAATGGAAAAGTTTCTAACATCGAAATTTCAGGATTTATTGAAATATTGCTTATAAATGGATAAATACTTGTTTGTTCTGTTAATGCTAGTAAAAAATTTAATAAAAATATTTTTTTATTATTATTATCTGTTAGAAAATTTAATCCACTTAAAAAAGAAGTCTTTTCTTGTTGACCTTTTTTATAAAAATCAGTCCCTGTAACTGTTTTTTTCTCATTATAACTATCCCACATATATTTTATTAATAAGATAAAACCTAACACATATCTAAATATATCCAAAGATAACCAAGGTATTACAAAAAAACGACATCCTAAAATAATACTACCTAACCAAAAAATATTTCCTGCTATAGTACCTAGACCTGAAATATAACCAGCATCTAAACCTTGCATAACAAAACGTCTTAAAGTAATAATATGAGCTGTACTTGTTGGTAAAAATAAAAAGAAACTATTGATTAAGCCAATGACAAATTTTTCTAAACAAGAAATAAAATCATTAAAAGATATATTTGAAACCCCATAGGAAATTGGTGTATCTAAAAAATTAAAAGCATTATGAAAATAACCGTCTAAAACAGAAATTTCAGAAATCATTGCTGAACTTATTTCTGGAATTATAATAGGTAAACTCCATAAATTTTCTTTCAACAACCACGTAAAACTAAAGAAATCAACTATCGAATTTTTAATTGATATTAATATAAAAGTTAAAATAGAACCTAATTCAGTATAATTTAAATTAACTGAATCATATTCTACAAATTTATGAACTACTTCTAAATAATCCTTTATTGATGTAACTAAAGAAAGAATTAAAACCATAAAATATAATAAATTTAAAATTTATTGTTTAATTAAATTAAAACATTAACAGATTGCTAAATTTTATTTTTTATAAATAAAATATATCTGTTTGCATTTTTTTGTATATGTTCAGTTAATAGCTTGTATATATTCAGTTAACCTTTGCTTGACTTGCGTATTATATGCAATTAACCTTTTTTTGCTCTTATTTTACAGGTTAACTTAATATATACAAAAAAACTCTATTTTAAATTTGCTATCTAGTTAATTTACTATTAATTTACTATTAACTGAATATATTATATTTTAAATTTATTTAAACAATAATTAAATATTTATCTTTAGATAAAAACAACTCATTTTTTAAATTAATTTTTTTTTTTTCAAATCAAACTCTTTTTTATTTATTATTTAAAACTTTATTTATTATTTAAAACTAACGCTGTAAATAAACACTTTAAATAGGGACTTCAAAAAAACTATTTGCTTCTTCTCAGGTTGATTTATATTGCTCATTTGTTTTGCCTACTTGAACCTTACTTTGCATTTTACGTTATTGGATTTGCCAATAACGAAAGATCTTTATTTATTAAACAAATATGTAAAGCAAGGTAAAAGTTCAAATAAGGCAAAACAAGGTGCAAAGAAAATTAAAAATCAGAAACAGTTTTTTTGAAATCACAGTTTTCTTTTACCAACGCGATTTAAAAGGCAGTTTTTTTAAATTATTTTAATAAATAATTTTTTTTTAATAACAAAATACATAACATAATAGAACAAATATTAATCAAATAACATAACACAATATAAAGGAGAAAAATAAAACATTAACTAAATATGAAGTTATTTAAAATAATAAATACAGATTGATTATTTAAAAGATTATATTAAAAAATAATTAATAAAAAGTTTAAAACTATCATGTTTAATTCACCTTTGCCTTCGATGGCCAGGCTGGCTTGCTTCTTTCACTTCTTTCACTTCTTCACTTCTTTCTTCACTTCTTTCACGAAGTGAAGAAAGAAGTGAAGAAAGAAGTGAAGAAAGAATAACCCCCTATTGCTTCTTCTTTTTTTTTCGCCATATTTGATTAACCTTTGAAAGCGTAGCGGCAGCCTAAAAAAAGTGCAAGGCAAGGGCTTCGAATTTGCGCAGCAATGCCAGCCCCTGGCCATCGAAGGGGCTTCGAATTTGCGCAGCAATGCCAGCCTGAAAAAAGGCCATCGAAGGGAGTTGCGTAGCAAAAGCTTCGCTATTCACTGAAGATCTTTGATTAACCTTTGAAAGCGTAGCGGCAGCCTAAAAAAAGTGCAAGGCAAGGGCTTCGAATTTGCGCAGCAATGCCAGCCCCTGGCCATCGAAGGGGTAGCGAAGCTATTAATCAAATATGGCGAAAAAAAAAGAAGAATCAAAAAGGCAAGGGAGTTATTCAAGAAGTGAAAGTAGCAAAAGCCTCGCTACCCCTTCGAATTTGCGCAGCAATTTTGCGCAGCAAAAAAAAAACAGCCGGAAAAAAAGGCCATCTAAGGCAAAGGTTAACTGAACATAAAAATTTATTTAAATAAATTATTTAATAAAATTCAAATTAAACTAAAGTAAAAATAAAAATAAAAATTTTTTGTTTATTTTTTTTTATTTATTTTTTTATTTTAAAAAAAAAATAATAACAAAAAATCTAATATTTTTTTTGTAATTATTATATATATTATCATATTTTTTTTTATTTGTATTACACAAAAATACAACATAATTGACATATAAATTTTTTTTATGATATATTTTTATTAGGTTATTTTTTAACGCTTTTTTTATCATTTAATCTTTCATATTTAATTTTTTAAAATCTAATATTGTTAGCTAAACTTAAGTTTTTTTCTTTGAAAAAAAATTGCAATTTTATTCAGTTAATCTTTGGCTTCGATGGCCAGGCAACAAAAGGCCATCAAAGCCCTCGAAATTTATCGCGAAAAAAAAAGAAGAAGCAATAGGGCTAACCTTCGAAGCCTTAAGTTTGCAAAGCAATAAGGCTGGCTTGCTTCTTTCACTTCGTGATTCATTAATGAAATATGAATCACAAACATTATATTCAGTGAATAGCGAAGCTATTCACTGAAGATCTTTGATTAATAGCTTCGCTATTAATCAAACATGTTCAGTTTGAAAATATTTTTTTAAATATAAAAATATTTGTATAACTAGATAAATAAAAGCTCTTAAAAATTGCAAGAAAATCCAACAGCCCTTGCCTTGCACGCAAGGCGGGCAATGGTAAAAAGTTAGTGAATTTAAATAAAAGTTTTTCTTTGTTAAAAAATAAACAAATTAGGTTTTTATGTTTGTTTTTAAATTGAATTTTAAACCATAAAAATTATTAAAAAAAATTCAAATTTAGATTTATTTAATTTACATTTTAAAAATAAAACCCTTTCCTCTTATTACTTAAACTCAACTTCCGATTTGTTTTTTAACAAAGTTAAAAAAACAATGAATAATAATCTTTTTAGATTACAAAGTCAACAAAATGTTAATATAAGTAAAAATATTTTACTAAAAACAACAAAAGATAATAAAAAAATATCAAAAAATAATGATATAATTTATCAATATTTATTATGGCGTTTATTGTATTCGCGTTTTCAAAACTCACAAATCAAAAAAAAAACTGCCCCTTACCTTAATTTATCGCTTCGCAATAAAGCGGACAAAGGTTCTTTTTTTTATACGACTTCAAAAAACAACAGCTTATTATTGCCATCATCAAACGACGAAACAAAAGAGCAGAGTAAGAATTATACACCAGAAAGCCAATATTTATTAAAAAATAAAAAAAAACAAGAATTTATTGTTGTTGACAAAAATAAAAAAACAAAATTATTTCAAAATGTTAATGAGATTAGCAACATTCGTTTTGGACTTCAAAAAAAAGAAAATGATTTTTTATTTTCGCGAAAAAAAAGTATATTTTTTGAAAAAAACAATTCTTTTTTTTCTTTTTTTAAAGATGATTCTAATAAAAAATTTAAATATTTTTTTCCTTATCAAAAATCATTTTTATGTTATTGGCTTTTACCTTTTGTTGGTTTTGTTTTTACATTAAATCAACAAATAAATTTGAATTTAGTAAATAATTTACAAAAACTAGACCTTTGCCCGCCTTGCGTGCAAGGCAAGGGTACCAATATTTTTGAAATTATTTATAAAAATCCATTTTTTTCTAATAATTCTATTATAGATACTAACATAACAAACTCTCTTACAAAAAAAAATTTTATAAGCAACTCTAATAAAAATATATTATTTTATTTAATACCTAAAATGGAACTAAAACCATCAACTCAAGACTATTTACAAAATTTGAATATGCATATGCATATGCGTATGCATGTGGATAATAATTTATTATTAAAAAAACCTGATAATTTTTTTACTAACCAATCTTATTTAATTAATTTTACTAATCAAATAACTAATTATTCAATAATCTATTTAAAATCTTTAGAAAATTTTACCTTTGCTTTGCATGCAAATCAAGCAAGTTTACGAAGTGATGTTGAATTTTCTTCAAATTTAAAAAAAAATATGGCTAATGAAATAAGTAAACATCAAAATTTTTCTAGCTTTGATTTGCATGTAAAGCAGGCAACTTCACGAAGTGATGTTAGAAAAAAAATATTTAAATCATTTTGGTTAAATTTAGATATAATACCTATTTATAAAAATAAAATTCCTTTCTTTTTTATTAATGAACTTCATAAACCTGACTTCAGATTTTCTATAAATAATAAAAATGCTTCTTTAAATTTATTAATTAGTCAAAACAATTTTAATAATCTTTCTAATATACGTGAAATAAGCAAAACTCAAAATAAAAATAAAAATGAAAATAAAAAAAATAGATATTTACAAGCTTTATTTTTTGAAGAAAAACTAAAATCTGAATATTTACACTTAAATTTGAATTATTTAACAAATAAACAAGAACAAAAACATAAAATTTATTCAAATACAAAATTGCCTTTATCATCATATATAAAACTAGAATTTTTATTTGATAATTTTTTAAAAAAAGAACTTTTAGAATTTAAACCTTACTTAAATAAAACTTTATTTAAGAAAGAAAAATTAAATTCTATTTATAATAGAACTAATTTTTTTAAAAATAATAATCCAGTTTCTTTACTGTATTTAGAAAATAAAACCAATAATATTAATAGATTTAGTAATGATCATAATGTTATATTAACACGAAATTATTCCATGAATAATTTTATGGAAAAAAATTTATCTTTATTAAAAGAGTGGCCTAATTTATTTTCTAAACAAAATTCTTTTGATTTCTTACTGGATAAAAAAATAAAAAATGATTTAAATTATAAAAAATTATCAAAAGAACAGTTGTATAAATTACTATTTAATTCTTTAAATGCAAATTGTAACTTTTTTAATAATGAAATTATATTACCTAAAGAAATTGTAATATCACCAACACCTACTATTTTATTAACAGATCCTTTTTTATTAAAAGAAAAAAAGAATTTATGTAGCTTTTCACTTCTTAACTTCGTGAAAGAAGCAAACGCAAAAAAAACAGAAATTAGCAAAATTAATAAATCTTACATTAGATCTATTTCTAAAGAATGGGGATCAATGACCAGCCCTTTTGCTTCGCAACTTGAAGACGAAACTGTAATTTTGCAAAATAAAAAAAATGTAATTATTGGAATTTTTAATAAACATTTACAAAAAAACACGTTTAATTTATCTAAAAATAAAGAATTAAAATCGTATTCGAGAAATTCTCCAAATTTATTAAAAATAAAAGAAAAAAAAGTAAAAAGTCTGCTTTATTGGCAAAAAAATCTAAAAGAAAAAGAAAATATAAAAAATGAATATATAAATTATTCAATTTTTATAAACAAAATAAATTTTAAATTAAAAAATTTATTTATAAAAAAACAATTAAAAAATTCTTCTATTTTTACAAATTATTTAAAATTAAAAAATTTAAAATTACAATCTTTAAAAGATTTTTTTATAAAAAATACAAAAATAAAGAATTCACAAGAAAAAATGGAAAAATTGTTACGAACTTATTTTTCAATAAAAAATAAAGGTAATTTAAATATAAAAGAAACTAAATTAACAAAAAATACTTTATATGATTTTGAAAAAAATCAAAGAAAAAAATCTTTCTACAAACAAATAAAACAAGAAATTATGAATAAATATATTTTTGTGAAAACATCTATTGATTTTAACAATTTATTTAACAAACAAAAAGCTAATAAATTACCTTTAATCAATTTGTCTCAAACAGAGTACAAAAAAAAAAATAAAAATAAAATGGAAGAAAAGATTTATAGTCCACGTTTTTTAATTCAAAATAGATCTTTTATTTTAACATCAACAGCAAAACAAGGATCAATTTTTGAAACATTAAACCCCACTTTTTATTTGAATAAAGAAAAATTAACAAATTCAACTAATATAATAGAATCGGCAATTACAAAAACACTTAATGAACTAAATTTAGAAAAACAACGTAAATATATTCAAAAAAAACGTCGTAGAAAAAAATTAAAAAAAGAAACACGTCGTAGAAAAAAAAGAAAACGTTTTTATCCAAGACCTGTTTGGCTTCGTTATAGAAGTTTTTTAAAATTTTTAAATAAAAGAAAAAAAGAATTAGCTTTACTACCTTTCATTTCGTATAATGGCAAAGAAAAAAAGAAAGATGAAAAAAATGACATAAAAGATACAAAATTAAAAAAAGAAAATTCTTTATTTTTAAACCATATAAAAATAACAAAGGTAAATAAAAATTTAAAACAAAATAAACGAGAAAAACTTTTAAGAAAATATTATCCTTTTTCTTATAACTATTATCTTTTTAACAAAAAAAGCAATGAGCTTCAATGGCCTTTGCTTCACAACCCCATGAAATACTCTTTTGATAATAAAGAGGCTCTTTTGTTGAATCAACTTTTTTTTAGCGGGCATGTATTAAAATATCCAAATTTTTATGGAAAAAAAGAAATATTGTCTAAAGAAATACAAAACAAATCAGAAAATCTTTTTTCAATGCATATAACAAATAAAGATAATTTTATAGTCTCTCGTTCTATTTTAATTGATTTTAAAAGACTTTTATGGAAATCGTACTGGCTTCGTTCAAATTTAAATCCTTATTTAAAAAAAGTTAAAAATTTTTTAATTAAAGTCAAAGAATCTAAACAAAAATGGGAATTTTTCCAAAATTTCAATATTTTTTTTAATTATATGGCAGGGTTTAATATAAAAACACCATATCTAAATCAAAATAGTTCAAATCAATTTATGATAGATAATCACGCTAGCAAAACTAAATATGATTTAAATCAGCCTTTGCTTTACATGCAAAGCAGACAAAAATGGGAAAATACTTTATATTTTGCTGAGTATAATAGAATAACATATTATCGTATTCAAGAATTTATATCACAAATCCGTGAAAATTTTGCTACTCTTTTAACAAATAATAATAATACGAATTCTTATTCTTCTACGTCTTTGCGTAGCAAACTGATTCACGAAGTGAAAAGAGTTGAAAAAAAATCTGATTCTTATTTGGATGCGAAGCAAAGTATTAATAAAAAAACAATTCTGAAAGATGATAATATTAGTACAGATACAGATAACGTGGTTAAAAAATCATTAAAAGTACGTTCATCTCATTTAAGCCATTCAAAAATGCAAGATAATAAACGTCAAAATATTATATCACGACGTAAAACAACAGATTTTTGGGTTAAATTAGGTAAAGCTTTTATGCCAGATAGTCAATCAAGTACTATTTCAGGAGGAGTTGCTTCTCAAGCACAAATAAATGAAAAAACATATTTTAAAAAACATAAAGAATGGTGGTTTTTACCTAATTATATTTTAAATAATTCAAAATCAGAACCTACAAACCCTCAAATCAGAATAATTTGGGCTCTTTCTAAAATAACACCTTCTTTAAATACACATTTATCAATATCAGATGGATTAATAAATAGAGATACAAATACTAAATCTAAAATAAATATAAATTCTTTTTTATATAAACGTCGTAAAACATGGTCAGCTTCACCAGAATCAAGTAAATTTCGAGAACAAACAAAATACAATAAAACTAAAAAAATGTATAGAGATTTATCTATAAAACTTCAAACTTTATTAAATGAACAAAATGAATTTATTTTAAAACTATACCCTGTTTCTTTTGATTCTTTTGAAAAAAATAACAATAATTTACCTACTGAAGTTTACACTATTCAAAATGAAAATAAAATTAGTCAGAATAAACCATTATCTCTTTTTGAAAAAAGATTTTTAAATAATCATATTAATATGATTAATAATAATAATAATAATAATAATAATAATAATAATAATAATAATAATAATAATAGTTTATCTTTAAAAAATAAATATTCTACAGAAACTACCTTAGCACAAAGTGCTACAGGAGTTCATCTAGTTAGCGATATTAATAAAGTAAGTGATACAAATATAAGTTTTAATAATCAATTACTTAATAAATTATATAAAAAAGTTCGTCGTGCACAAAGTGCTAAAGAAGATAAATCTAATTTTATAAATAAAAACCAAAGAAATTCTATTACGATGACTAAAAAAGGACTACGTCTTTATAAAAAGATGATCCAAATAAATAAAAATATGAATAAAAAAAATAAATTTTTAGCAGGTACATTTGACAAAAAAAAAGGAGAAAAAAAAATAGCAAAAGCAAATACATCAGAATTTTTTTTTAAAGAACAATCTTGGTTTAATAATTTAACAAATAAAACATCTTTTGTTTTTTGGTGGACAATATATACAAATAAATTTAAAAATATATTGAATTTTTTACCACAAAAAGAAAATATATCTTATGCAATCCCCTTTTCTTCTAAAACAAATATACTTGTTTTAGCAAAAACAAATGAAATAAAAGACAGACAATTATCTTCCCCTTTATTTCATTTAGAAAAAGAACAAAATGAATATTTATTAAAAACAGCTTGGGTTTGTTCATTACTTTTTCATTTTTGTAGTCTTTTATCATTAATTAGTTTTTCTCAAATACGTGATCTTTTTAAATTTTATTTATTAGGAATTAGTAAAGTTTATAAAATTTCACTGGGTCTTTTAGAATATATATATAACTCTTATAATCGTTTTAAATTCGTTACTAAAAGTAATTTTGTAAAAAATGAAATAAGAAAAAATAAAAAAGTTGAATATAATGAGAAAAAAGCTTATCAAATTTTAGATAAAATTTTAATTAATTATTTAAATAAACCAACTTCTATTAATTTAGTTAAAAATTTTATAAATAAAAATAAAATATTTGCTCTTGCTGCTTCTTTTCACTTTATGAATCAGTTTGATTCACAATCTGCTTCTTTCGCTTTGCGAACGGGAAGCAAAAAGAAAAAAAATAACAAGTTTTTTTCTGAAATTGATTTAAACAATAGTTTTAGCTTCACATTTAATAAACAATTTGGTGTTTTTAACAAATTTACAAACAGAAAGCAAGAATTAAAAAATAAGATAATTGACCCTCTTTTAAAAAATTATGAAAGAAAGAATCAATCTTTTTTAGCTTTAAAATATTTAACTAACATAGTTGAAAATACTGAAAAAAATAAAAAAGATAAATTTTTATTTTATCTAGAAAAAACGCCTAAATTTGTTATAAGTAAAACTAATAAAGTTACAAATTTTTTATTTATTTTAAAAAAATTATTAGCAAAAAATATAACTTTTGCTTATTCATTAAACTTTGACCTTTTCTTTTTGCAAAGCAAATCAAGGATAAATTCGCTATCAATTAAAAACCTACAAAATAACACTTATGATCAAAAAAAGAAATATGTAAAGCAAAATAAAAATAACGATCGTTTATTATCTATAAAAAACCGTGAAATTTTTTATTTAAAAAATTATACTTTTTTATATAGTTTAACGTTCGTTAATTTTATAATAAAAAATTTTTATAAATTTAAAATTGCAACAAATAATTTTTTAAAACAAAGTTTTGATTTAATTGGACGTTTTGCACCAAAATCTATTTTTAATTTTTTAGAAAAACCGGGTGAACTTATTATTGATTGGATTGCTTATATGTTTTTAGTAGAATGGTCTTCAGATTTAACAAATACTATTCCTGAAAATGTTGATATATATTTAGGTACTTCTTATTATAAATTTATACGCACTTTTCATAGTTTAAATTTTATAAATGTTTTGCAAAGTTTACATATTTATGAAAAAGTAATAATCAATAATAATATACCATTAATTGCATTAAATATTAAAAATCCAAATCATATAATGCAGGATAATTTTTATTGGCAAAATTTAGGAACAGAGCAAAAACTAATAATTCCAAATTTAAATCTTTCAATATTAAATTTAGCTAGTACCTTTATTCAAAATAGAATATATCATTTATATGAAATTCTTCTTTTTCAATTTTATCAACCAGATAGTGATTTAATCATACGCCAAAAAAAAGGTATTATTTTTTGGGATATTTGGGGTGATTTTTTAATGCAAGTAGCAGAAGATTCTAATATAAATATTTCAGAATTAACATCATTAAAAGAAGAACAAATAAAATTATTAGAAAAAAGTTTATCAGTTGAAATAAAACAACCTGGTCTTTTGATTATTGCCGAAGGCAAAAAACAAAGTGAGCAAAAGTTAGCAGAAAATTATCAATTAGATATAGTCAAAAATAAAAAAATGAATTCTGATTTAACTAAAAATTTTTTTATAAATCAAAATATTTTTAATTTAATAAAACTTCAGTCTAATAATTCTAATTCTAGATCTTTTACTAAAGAAAATAATAAAATTCCACTTTCACTTTTTTCAAAAAATATAGCAAATCATTTACTAAAAACAAAAACAAATATTCTTAACCCAGGTTATAAAGAAACAAATAATTTTGCTGCACAACAGTTTTTAAGTTATCAAGGAAAAGATACAGAATTATTTATTGATTTACATCCACCAAAATCTTTTACTATGATAAGTTTATTAAAAAAAAATGAATCTATTCAAACTTCCATTGGTTCATTAGTTTGTCAAATTTTTTCAGGTATTATGTCAAAACAAATTTCTAAAAATATTTTAGTAGTAGGTAACACTAATCAAAAAGTAAGTGGTTTTAATGAAACAAGTCAACCCTTATATAATGAACTTATATCAACTTCTTTCTTTTCTATGAACCAAGGGCCTCAATTGTCGGTTTCAACAATAACAAAAGGAGGACAAGATAAAAATGGGTTTATTAATAATCAAATACACGCTGTTTTTGATCAAAATAATTATTTTAGTAGAGATAATCAACATGAAAAAACTTTACTTATTCAAGCTATTGCAGGCGAAACTGAGTTAAAAATTATCACAGATAATGCTTATAGATATGCAATGGTTTATAGAGGTGTTGCTGTTGGTATAAAATTATTAAGAGATGTTTTTGATTCATTATCTTTACATACGCCTTGTTTATTTTTAATTGAAGATATTCATGCTATTGGTGAAAGAAGACCTTTATTAATTTCAGATGATGAAAAAGGTTCTTCTCCAAATGGTAAACCTGTTTTTGGCTCACAGCGTGAAGAAATACATGAAAAAAATCAAGTATTATATCAATTAAGTAAACATGTAATATCACATTACCGTAAACCATATAAAGGTGATTTTTCATTATTAATTCCTACAAATCATTTTTGTTTTGATTTATTTAAACCAAACTTAGATTCTTTTAATGTTAATAAAATAAATCCATCTTCTTTAAGTTTTCCATCTGCTAAAATTTTTGTTCAATCTAAATCATCAAATGATTCTAATACAATTTTAAATGATTCTTCAAAATCTACTAAAGATAAAAATTTTTATAAATCACGTCTTTTAATTAAATCTTCACAATTATTCTCCCCTCCAGCTACTTCTCCATTTAGTGTTTTAAATTTAAAAGAACAAAAAAAATTTCAACCTTATAAAATTGTTTCTGAAATGCCGTGGGGAACTGGCCTACGTCAATCAAGTGAACAAATAGCACAACTTTCAAAAGCATCTTATTCTATTCGAGTAAAAGTTGCTGTTTTAGCTGATATGGCTATTTCTACATTATCTGTTAAATTAGATATGATTACCGATTTACTTGTTATTATTGATAGTGTTAAAGGAAATCGTGGATTTGTTGTTTTTGCTACTACACATATACCATATATTTTAGATCCTGCTTTACGTAGACCTGGTCGTTTAGATGAAACCATAACATTAGGGCTTTTCCCTAATTTATTATCTCGTTGGAATATTTTAAAATCTTCTTTTGGATTATTTAAAGCTGGTAAACAACAAACAGGTTTTGCAAACGGATTATCTTTAGATTTAACATATTCAATTCAAAATTCTGCTTTACCTTATTTAATTTCATCTATTTTCTATTCTTCTAACTCTTCTTCTATCTTTACTCCTCTTTTTTTATGGTCAAAGTTAACTAAGAAAACTCTTGCACCTAATCAAAAGCAACATTTATTTACAAATAATTCTTTCTCTTATTCTTTATTTATAAAAAATAAAAATATTTCAAAAAATTTCTTTACCCTTACCTCAGTTGCTTCTAATAATTATCAGAAAGAAAGAGAAATTGCAAAAACAAAAACTTTTTTTAACCAAAATATTAAACATATTTTAACTGATTCTACACACTATTCACGTTTTATAACGTATAATGCAAAAAATAGTAATTACCTTGAAACTAAAAATTCTACAACATTTTATACAAAAATTTATAGACATAATAAAAAACGTATAAAAATTCTTTCACAAACATATTTTATTGCTAGTAATTTATTATATGAATCTAGTATTAGTATGATTAATACTACTAATACTAATACTACTAATACTAATACTACTAATACTAATACTAATACTAATACTAATACTAATACTAATAATTGTAATATAAAAATAATAAAATCAAGTACAAGTAAAAATATAAAATTAAAAGAAAATTTTATAGATTTTTTACAACCTTTAAATATTGAAACATCATTATTATATATTAGTTTATATACTTCCCCACAACAATTTCAAAATTCTATTATTAAATTAATGTCTGGTAAATTAGGAGAAATTTTCCTTTTTTCAAATGATAAGCTAAATCATTTATCTAAATTAAAAAATACAAATGTAGCTTTTGATTCCTTAATACCAACACAAAGTAATAAAAAGAAGTCGCAAACATATAATAAATCTTTTTCTTTGCAAAGTAATAAACAAAACAATAAACAAGAATTTAAAAATTTAAAAATAAAACAAAATTATTATAAAAATACAGAAGATTTTACATCCTTTGGTCTTACAAATTCTTGGAAAATTTTATCTTCTTTAATACTTTCATTTATACAAAAACGTTATTTATATAATAATAATTTAATTATTACAAAATTTATTGATTTTAATAATAAAAACTCCTCATGTCCTAAAGGTGAAGTACCTTCACCACCATCATCTAATATTTTTTTACCAGCTCGTCGTTATGAAAATTATAGAAGAAGTTTTGCTTTTTTTGCAAGTAGAAATACATCAATTGGTATTATGGAAAAAATACAAACACATCAACAACAAAGATTAATAAAAAGATTATATGGATTTACAGTTAAAGAAATTTTTAAATCAGAAGTTCTTGAAAATCGTTTTACAAGTTTTACAAATGCTAATTTAATGATTGGTTCTTTTTCTTCTTTATTACAAAAACCAAGTAATTCAAATTGGTTTTTTAAAAATCGTATTTTAATGCGACATAAAAATTATTTAATTAATCAATGGTGGAATGCACAACTCCCTGAACATAATGCAGAAACAACTTTTTTAAGTGATATTGATTGGCGTTATACTTTTGTTGAATTAATTGGTGATCTTTTATTAGATTTTCCAGATGCTGATCAACACTATAATCCAAAAAATAGACGTTGGCTTTTAACAAAAGGTGATTATCATAATTGGTTTAATTTTGAAAAAACATTTTATAATGAAATTTATACACATTTTATTTTTAATTCTTTCCTAAAAGCTTATAATCTTTTTGAAAAAAATAGAGAAGTTTTAGATTTTTATGCTTTTTATATTTTACAAAAAGGTCTTTATAATTCTCATTCCTTAAATGAATTTGAAATAATTAAACTTTATAAACGTTTTTTATACTATAAAAATTAAAAATAGAATTTTTTTTTGTTTATTTGTTAACTTTTGTTTATTTGTTAACAAAACTATTTTTCAAAATGAATAAAAGTAATAAATTTATTTGCTTTTTTCTTTTTTGTTTTTTTCTGAATAAAAAAAATAAGGTAACATTTTTAGAAACATAAAAAAATACATATACATCTAAAATCAATTTTAGATGTATATGTATTTTTTTATGTTTTCTTTTGTTATTATATTTTATATATTTGTTTTGTTATTTTATATTTTGTTTTATCATGTTCAGTTAATAGCTTCGCTATTAACTGAAGATCTTTAATTAATAGCTTTTTTTATTGATAGCAAAGCTATCAATAAAAGAACTTTGCTATATAGCTTTGCTATATAGCAAATTTGCTATTAATTAAATATGCTTTTTTAATATAAAAAAGTAATCCGAACTATAAACATAGTTATATTTAATATTAGCAAATTACTTTTTTTTACTAAAAAAAAATAAAAAAGAATTAATAAAACCAAAAAATATATATTTTTATTAAAAAAAACAAAAACTGAGGTTTTTAATATTTAACTACTTTAAAATATATTTTTATTAAAAACAATTTTTTATTAAAGAACAATTTTTTATTTTAGATTTAACCATATTATAATACTCATTTATAAAACGTTTGTTTTAATATAAATAAATATAATAATGTTAAGTTAACCTTTTTTTTTGACATATTTGATTAATAGCGAAGCTATTAATAAAAGATCTTCAGTGAACCATTGAAAGCGTAGCGGCAGCCTAAAAAAAGTGCAAGGCAAGGGTAGCTTTGCTATTCACTGAATATGAATTTCGAGGGCTTCGAAGGCCTTTTGTTGCCCTATTGCTTCGCAAATTTCGAGGGCAAAGATGAATCAAATATGAACATATATTTTTAAAAATTTTATCTGAACTACAGTAAATCATAAAAAATTCGATTTATATTTAATATAATCTAAAAAAAATATTTAATGATATAATTAAGATTATTAATAAAATTCTAATTTTGCTATTAGGTTTTTCTTGTTTTATTTATTTATTTAATTTACTTTTATTCCTATTTGTCTTTATTTATATAAATGCCTTTTATTTTTTTTAACTTATATTATTGCTACTTTTTTATGAATACAAATTTACGATTTAGTAAATGTGATTAAAATAAAAAAGTAGTTTTTTACTTCTAATCTATTAAATAAATCCAAAAGTATGTTATATTTAAAAGATCTTCTTCACTTCGTGAAAGAACCTTTGCCCTTTTCGCTTTGGTTCTTTTTGCAAAAAGAACCAAAGCGAAAAGGGCAA
>VFQP010002277.1_pt1 | contig 22005 bp, 23 predicted proteins | sample 3512351 | NCBI WGS metagenome assembly VFQP01 (sample SAMN10412372, study PRJNA504923) | tailings metagenome | isolation source: Relicate 1 Philex TSF1 revegetated site | place: Philippines: Tuba, Benguet | collected 2017-08-29
CTGGACGTCCGCAAATGCGTGCCGCGCCCGGTCGCCAGAAAAGATGCGTGGCCAAGTGCCATCTCCTGGCTCCGGCTTGTGCTTATGCGGCCCGAAACAATCCTGCCAGACTGGCGAGAATCTTCAGGAAACCGCGGTCGGTTCAGGTCGAAAAGATCATGACCCACGAACACCACGACCCATTGAACCCGGAAGCATTGGCAGCGGCCGCTGCCCGGGTTCTCACGCTCCAGCATACCGCGACGAGCGAGCCGCTGGGAAAACAGATCGAGCAGGCCATCCACGAACATGTCTGTCCCTGCGCGATCGACATCGCGGATCTGGTCGAAGGTGCGCGCTCGGGCTTGCACGATGCCGCCGCGAGCGGAGTGCGCAACAGCGCGGAGGAAGCCTTGTGTGCGGTCGAAGGAGAACCGTCGCCGTACGACATGCTCGATCGGGCATTGGATCAGTCTTTTCCCGCGAGTGGTCCGCCCAGTTGGATCTGGCAGCACCCCAGCAAATGATGCCAGAAGCCCTTCCAAGCTGGAAAAGCGAGAAGAGGCCAGTCAACACTTAGCACGATACGGTAAATCGCGCACGTCAGGAGAACAGCGAAATCCGGTTATGTACCGGAAAGCGGAAGCAGTTTTGTGAAATTTAACCTTCCTATGGGCACAAGCGGTAAGAAGGGATTCGTAATGTCGTGTCTTGCCTGTCGGAACGGTGACGGTTTCGATCGTCCCATCACTATGGCTTTCCAACCCATTGTCGATGTCAGAACGGAGCGGGTTTTTGCATACGAGGCACTTGTGCGCGGGAAGGATGGGCGGGCGGCCGCTGATATCCTTGCGGGGGTTTCTGCCGACAATCGCTACGCGTTCGATCAGCTCTGCCGAAAAACCGCGATTGAAGAGGCCTCGGTACTGGGAATCGCATCTGCTGGGGCAAACCTGTCCATCAACTTTCTCCCCAATGCTGTTTACGAGCCCCGAGCTTGCATTCGCATAACCCTGGAAGCCGCGATGCAAGCCGGTTTTCCAGTGAGCAACATAATCTTCGAGTTTACCGAAGACGAGGCGATCGACGCCAACCACATACTCAATATTCTCAGAGTTTACCGGGCTATGGGCTTCAAAACCGCCATCGACGACTTTGGGGCCGGCTTTGCAGGCTTGGGGCTGCTGACCAAGTTCCAGCCGGACATCGTCAAACTAGACATGGCCCTTATCCGCAACATTGACGCTGACAGAGTCAAGCGGACGATTGCCCGTAATACTCTGAGCATGCTGCGAGATCTTGGCATTGAACCGGTTTGCGAAGGAATCGAAAGCATTGGGGAACATGACGCGCTGCGCGATCTCGGTGTGTCACTCATGCAAGGTTATTTTTTTGCCAAGCCAGCAGTTGCGGCGTTGCCACGTGTTACATGGGGTGACCAGATCGATCGATCGATTCAAATCGCATGATTTTGCTGAACTATCAGGGCAGTATGGACGACGGGCGGCACGGACGACGATCGAAGTTTGGATCGCCTTATTGTTTCCATGTTCGTTTGGCCGGCACGACGGATAAACTACGCCGGCCGATATTGGGTTCGTTAGCCGGACGTCTGCTTCGCAGAGATTCCCTACCGACCGCGGACGGTCGGCTGCTGGCCCTGTCCGTCATCAGCATAAATTTACAGTATTTGGAGTGGACCACTCTGGCAGTTACTCATGCGTCCGCACGATATGCGAGCGATTCTCCTTTTGACGCCTTTGGATGGGGTCAATGCGAACTTCCGCCCAGAGCCTGCCACAAGATTACGCGAGCACGAGATGCCCTTCCTCTCGCCGCCACGGCGCGTTCGCCGCTGGCGTTGGCCGCCCGCCGGGCGTCGAGCACGGTGAGAAAATCGGCGAGACCGGCGCGCTGGCGGATTTCGGCGAGCTGCGCCGCACGCCCGAGGCTGGCGGCTTCGTCGGCCGCGGCTGCCGCCTCGTTGTCGCTTGCGGCGACGAGGCCATAAGCCGCCTCGGCGTCGCCCAGTGCGGTGTAAACCGCTCCGCGATAGGTTTCGAACGCGGCCTTTTTCTCTGCCGCGGCGCCGTCGATCTCGGACTGGATGCGGCCGAAGTCGAGCAGCGGCACGGCTACGCTTGCGGCCAGCGAACCGACCACCGATTCGGCGTTGAATAGATTGCCGACGCCGAAGGCGAGCAAGCCGATGGTGGCTGACAGGTCGAAGACCGGGAATCGGCGGCGCGCGGCTGCGGCCAGCTCGGCGTCCTCGGCCGCGAGGGTCGCCGCCGCGGCGAGCACATCGGGGCGGTTGGCGAGTAGCGTCGAAGGCAGCGCAACAGACGCAGCCGCAAGCGCGGTTTCCTCCGAGCGGGGCTGGGCGAGTGCGGAGCGCACGCCCGCGGCGGGCTGCGCGGTCAGCGTGACCAGCCGGCCGACCAGCCGGACGCGCTCGTTCTCCAGCGCTGCGAGACGGCTGCGCGAGGACGCCGCCGAGCTTTCCGCGCGAACCCGATCGAAGCCGGGAGCGAGGCCAGCCTGCTCGCGCACGCCCGATAGCCTTGCCAAGCTGTCAGCGGAGGCGAGATCGCTGCGTAGCTCCGCTTCGCGTGCCTCGAGCGTGCGCCAGTCGATCACGCTCGCCGCAATCTCGGACAGCAGCGCCACCCGCACCGCCCGCACGGAAGCGTCGGCGGCGTCGACCCGCGCCAGCGCGGCGCGTTGTTGGGCGCGCAGGCGGCCGAAGATGTCAGGATCCCAGCGCGCAGTCAGGTTTGCGGCATAACTCACGCGCTCGCTGTCGGCGGCGACACCGGGGGGCAGCGACAAAGAAAACTGCGCGGGATTGGTGCGCGAGCCGGTGACTGCGGCGTTGGCGCCGATCTCGGGCAAGCGTTCGGCACCGGCTCGGTCTGCCCCGGCGCGGGCCTGCTCGATCCGCGCTGCCGCCTCACCCAGGCTGGGCGATGCGGCGAGCGCCTGCGCCGAGAGTGCAGCGTAAGCGGGGTCGCGCGCTGGCAACAGCGCGGCGAGCGCGGCGCCGGTATCGGCTGGCGGGGCGTAGAGGAAGCTGTCGGGCAGCGTCGGCGGGGGCGTGGCAATGCGCGGCGCGGGTCCGGCGACGCAGCCCGCCAGCGCCAGCGTGCTCGCGGCGGCGAGAGCGAGGCGCCGGGTCATTTTGCGCCCTGCCGCGCCGGAATATAGGCATCGACCTGCTGGCCGACCCGGAACAGCCCATCGGTCGCGGGCAATTCGTAGATGATCTGGAGCACGCGCACGTCGACCCGCTCGGCGGCGCTGTTTGTCAGCGAGCGCTTGGGCACCACCAGCGGCTCGGCGCGCACGAAGCGCGCACTGACCTGGCGATCGGCCACGCCGCGCGGCGACACCGTGGCCGGTTGTTCCAGCGCGACGTTGGGTGCCTGCTCCTCGTCGATGTCGATCCGCACATGGAGCGGCTGGGTCTGGCCCATCTCGATGAAAGCGGGGGTGTTCGCGCCACCCATGGTGCTGACATATTCGCCGGCGCGGATGTTGACCGCCAGGATCTCGCCCGCGCGCGGCGCGCGCACCGTCAGGCGTTCGATTTCGGTACGCGCGGATCCGGCGCGCGCCTGCGCGGCTTGGAGCTGCGCGCGGGCTAAGTTCAGGCGTTCGGAGGCTGCGGAACTTTCGCCCTCGGCACGGATCACTTCGGCACGGCTCACAGCGGCGGGATCGGCAATGCTGCGATAGAGCGCGAGCTGGCGGCCCGCCGTCGTCCACGCACTCTGCGCTTCATCGATCCCCGCCTGTGCGCTGGCGATCGCCGCCTCGGCTTCTCGCAGCTGCGCCCGCGCCGCGCGGGCATCGACCGTGAACAGCACCTGGCCGGCACTAACCCGGCTGCCCGGCTCCACCGCGACGGTAGTCACCAGCCCCGACAGCGCCGAGCCGATCTGGATCAGCTCGCTCGAGGGCTCGACCACGCCCGATCCCGCCACCCGCGGCTTGTCCGTGAGCGCCGCGGGCGCGCGCGCCGGTTCGCGGGTGGGTTCGGACAATGTCCGGTCGGGCAGGCCGAAGGTGATGAAGATCGCGGCGATCACCAGGCCGATCACTGCGATGATCGGCAGGATCTGCCGCGAGAAGCTGAGATCTCGCCAGTCGAGCTTCATGGTCAATGTCCTTCCGGCATATGCTTGCCGTCGCTGGTGATCCGGCCGTCCTCGAGCACGAGAATGCGGTCGGCGAGATCAAAGATGCGGTTGTCGTGGGTCACGATGATGCAGGCGCGATCGGGTGCGACCGCGACCTCGCGCAGCAGATCCATGACCCGCCGGCCGGAAGCGGCGTCGAGCGCGGCCGTGGGCTCGTCGCAAACCACCAGTCGCGGCTCATGCACCAGCGCGCGAGCGATGGCGACGCGCTGCTGCTGCCCGCCCGAAAGCTGGACCGGCAACTTGTTGGCCTGGTCGCCGATCTTCAGCTTGTCAAGTATTGCAATGGCCTGCCCTCGCGCTTCCTCGCGGTCCATGCCTTGCGCGATCAGCGGGACGGCGGCGTTGCTGGCGGCGTCGATCGAGGGGATGAGGTTGTACTGCTGGAAGATGAAGCCGATGTTCTGGAGGCGGAACTCGACCAATGCATTGTCGCCCAGCGCATAGATATCGGTGCCGAACACCTTCACATCGCCCAGCGTCGGCCACAGGATGCCGCACATGATCGAGATCAGCGTGGTTTTGCCCGAACCGCTCTCGCCGACGAGATAGGTCAGCTCGCCGGGGCGGACATCGAGGTTGATGCCGTGGAGCACCGTGATGGTGTTCTGCCCGGCTGTGAAATCGCGGGTGACGCCGCGGGTGCAGATCGCCGCTTCGGGCGCGCAGCCGCCGATTGCGCTGGTGTCCATTTGCGTCGTCATCAGCGGAACACCGATGCCGGTTCGGTGCGCAGCACATTGCGCAGCGCCAGCCAGCCGGTCAGCGCGAGGATCAGCGCGACCGCCAGCAGGCTGATCAACGGGATCTGCCAGGGGATGTAGAATCCCTTGAAGGTCGGATCGCCGGAAAAGCCCCAAATGAAAACGACCGTACCAAGCACGCCCAGGCCGTAGCCGATCAGCCCGACGAGCCCGGCCTGCGCCGCGACCATGCTGCGGATTTTGCGATTGGTGACGCCGATTGCCTTCAAGGCGCCGAACTGTTTGATGTTGTCGCGGATGAACAGGCTGAAGGTCAGCCCCACGATCGCCACGCCGACGATGAACCCCAGCGCCACGGTGATGCCGAAGTTGAGTGGAATGCCGGTGTTCTCGATGATGAACTGCACCCCATCGCCGGCAAATTCGTCGCGGGTGCGGGCGCGCAGCCCGGTTTCGGCATGGATGCGTGCGGCCAGCTCCTGCGCGGTCACATCGTCCGCCGCGCCCACCAGCACGAAGGATAGCCGGTTGCGCGTGCCGGGCACATAGCGCAGCGCCTGGCTGTATTTGGTGTAGAGCGTGACCTGGCTGGTGAAGCTGGGGATCGCATCGGCTACGGCGCGGATCACCGCGCGCTGATCGTTGAGCTCGAGCCTTGCGCCGATGGGGTTGCTGCCGTCGGCGAACAGGCGAGTGACGCCGACATCGTCGATGATCACGCTATCCGGCTGCGACAGCACCGCCTCGCTGCCTATGGTCATCCGGCGCGGCAGTCCGATCAGCGTGGCATCGTCCACGCCGATGATCGACACCCCCTCGAGATCGCCATTGCCCGAGCGCACCGAAGCCCCGGCGCGCAAGTGCGGCACCGCCCATTCGACGCCGGGCACGCTGCGCACCTTGTCGAGTGCGGTTGAGGGCATCGGATAGTTGACGTCGGTCGTCCGGCTGACCTCGTCCATCACCCACACATCGGCGGTGGGGACGTTGTAGGTGCCGCTTGCACCGCGTTCGATCAGATTGACGAAGATCGTCAGCTGTTGGGTGATGAGCAGCGTGGAAAAGGCAATGCCGAACACGATGCCGTAGAATTTCTGCGCATCACCGGTGAGCATGCGGATGGCGATCCAGATCATGCCTCGCTTGCCTTCCACCGTCGACACGTTCATTACTGAACGCGAGCGTTTAATTGAACGGAGCCGTTCACTTTGTCAAGCGGTGTTTCAACCAAGCGCGGTCGGCCGGTCGATCCTGCCAAACGCGAAGCGATCGTGACCGCAGCGATCGGCGCCTTTTTCGATCACGGGTTTGCTGCGGTATCGATCGAGCAGATCGCCGCGAAGGCGAGCGTGTCCAAGGTCACGATCTACAATCAGTTCGGCGATAAGCGCGGGCTGTTCACGGCCGCAGTCGAGGCGGAGTGCGGGCGTATGGAAACCTATTTTTCCATCGACGATACCACCTCTGGCAACTGGCGAGATCGGCTGACCGCGATCGGTCACGGCATGGTTGCGTTCCTCTCTCGGCCCGAGATGATCCAGTTCGAACGGCGGATCGCAGCGGAAACGGTTCATGACCCTGAAATTGGCGCGGCATTCCTGGCTGCCGGTCCACACCGGATGAAAAAGGCCTTGGCAGGCGTCCTGCGGGCGCTGGCTCAGGCCGGACACCTTCGCATCGACGATGCCGACCTCGCCGCCGAACAGTTCGCGAGCATGTGCAAGGGGATGGGCGATCTCGAGCGCCGCTTCGGCCATCCCAGCAATGCCGCCCGCGACCGCCAGCGGATCGAAAGCGCGGTCACCGTCTTCTGCCGCGCCTACGCGCCCTGACAGCCACTACGCGCGGGGGTCGCGGTGGTTCAGGGGACGCAAGAGCTCGCGGTCGCGCGAGAACCATGCTGCGCCCAGCAGCGCTGCGGCGACCGCGACGACGAATGCGAGAATGGCCATCTGGCCGGGGATGGCGTCGAACACGCCATAGGCATAATCGCCTGCGAACAGTGCGATGTATCCGGTCAGCGAAGCCGCGAAGATGGGCACGGCAGGCGAGCGCCGGGCAAGCAGCAGCAGGCTGCCGACGAGTCCGCCGATGCTGCCGATCGCGAAAACGAAGGTCATCCACGGCGGCAGGCCGTAGTAGAGCCGGGCTGCCTCGGGGCTCATGCCGCTCATGATCGAGCGGACGCAGGATCGCTTCGGCATCTGGCCCGAACGGCTGGCGGCGGACGCGGCCTACGGCTCTGCTGCCAAACTAGCGTGGCTGGTCGAGGACAAGAGTATCGAGCCGCACATCCCGGTGTTCGACAAGTCTGCCCGTAACGATGGCAGCTTCGAGCGCGCAGACTTCGTCTATGACCATGAAGACGACAGCTACCTGTGCCCTGGCGGCAAACGGCTGCGGCGCTCCAACCGCAACTTCAGCACGCCGCGCAGCGGCATCAACAAGGACGGATCGATCCGCGCAGCAGGACTGTCAGGACTGCACTTTGCGGCAGCGATGCACGCCAAACATGCCTGCCCGAAAGGTGACCCGCTCGATCCACGAAGGCGCACGCGACATGGCACGGGATATCGCCACCACCGACGCTTATCTCGTCTCATCCCGCCACCGGAAGAAGGTCGAGATGCTGTTCGCCCACCTCAAGCGCATCCTCAAGCTGGATCGCTTGCGTCTGCGGGGTCCCAACGGAGCAAAAGACGAGTTCCACCGCCACAGCCCAGAACCTCCGGAAGCTGGCAAAGATGACCCCGATGCGGAGGCGCGCCCTCGCCTGAGCGGGTTGGCAAGCTCGCTCACCTTTGATCCGCACTCTCGGTCAAAGACCGCCGAGGCCCACTTCTTCAACAGAATGGGGCGCAAAGCGGTCAGATCCAGCGGGAGGCTACTCCCGCCGAGCGCTGCGATAGCACAATGCCGTTGTTTCCGGAGGTCGATCGGACGGACCGGTTTGGATCGGCACCGAGCCTGTTGGACGGCCGTATTGCACAGCTGGACGATCCTCCTCCGGGTGTTTGCAACCAGTGCAAGCCAAACCAGGCCCATCTAGGCCTATAGGCACCCTCCCCTTTTTCGAGCGCAAGTCGGAAGTCTTGCCTTGCCTGCACAGCCGCGGGCGGGAGCGCAGGCGTGACACCGACCAAACTTCTCATCGGCCAGATTTTCGCGGTCTTTGCGGTCATGCTGGTCGGCCTGTGGGCCGCAACCCAATGGGCTGCGGCCATGCTCGGCTATCAGTCGGAACTCGGGGCGCCATGGACTTTCGTGATCGGCGTTCCGGTCTATCGACCTTGGGCGCTGTTCGTCTGGTGGTATCAGTTCGAGGCCTACGCACCCGAGGTGTTCGACAAGGCCGGCTCACTCGCGGCCGCGAGCGGGTTCGCGGGATGTGCAGCCGCCATCTTCGGTTCGCTCTGGCGCGCACGCCAATCCAAGCACGTCACGACCTACGGCTCGGCACGCTGGGCGACCAGGCGCGACGCGGTCGCGGCGAACCTCTTTGCCGATGCCGGCATCATGCTCGGGCGGCTCGCGGGCCGCTATCTCCGACACGACGGGCCCGAACACGTCATGGCATTCGCGCCGACGCGTTCGGGCAAGGGTGTCGGATTAGTCGTGCCGACGCTCCTGAGCTGGACTGACTCGGCAGTCGTTCACGACATCAAGGGCGAGAACTGGGATTTGACCGCCGGTTGGCGCGCGCGGTTCTCGCACTGCCTGATGTTCGATCCGACCGACGTTGCCTCGGCACGGTACAATCCCCTGCTCGAGGTCCGCCGCGGCAAGAACGAGGTGCGCGACGTCCAGAACATCGCCGACATCCTCGTCGATCCCGAAGGCGCGCTCGAACGCCGCAATCACTGGGAAAAGACCAGCCACTCGCTGCTGGTGGGAGCGATCCTTCACGTACTCTACGCCGAGGAGGAGAAGACGCTCGCGCGCGTCGCGACATTCCTCTCCGATCCGAAGAGAAGCTTCGCTGCGACCTTGCGGCACATGATGATCACCAATCACCTGGGCGATGCCGACTGTCCGCGCGCGCACCCGGTGGTGGCATCCGCCGCGCGCGAACTGCTCAACAAGAGCGAGAATGAGCGCTCGGGCGTGCTCTCGACCGCCATGTCGTTCCTTGGGCTCTACCGCGATCCGACCGTCGCCGCGGTAACCTCGCGCTGCGACTGGCGCATCGCCGACCTGATGGACGGAAAGCGCCCGGTCACGCTCTATCTGGTTGTTCCACCTTCCGACATCAGCCGGACCAAGCCGCTCGTCCGCCTCATCCTCAACCAGATCGGGCGCCGTTTGACCGAGACGCTGGTCGTGCCTGCGGCAACAGCGAAGCGCCCGCGGCAGCTCCTCCTCATGCTCGACGAGTTCCCGGCACTGGGACGGCTCGATTTCTTCGAGACGAGCCTTGCTTTCATGGCGGGCTACGGCATCCGCGCCTTCCTCATCGCCCAGTCATTGAACCAGGTCGAGAAGGCTTACGGCGACCACAACTCGATACTCGACAACTGTCACGTCCGGGTCGCCTTCGCGAGCAACGACGAACGGACCGCCAAGCGCATCTCCGACGCGCTGGGGACGGCTACCGAGCAGCGCGCCATGCGCAACTATGCGGGGCATCGGCTCGCGCCCTGGCTCGCGCATGTCATGGTCAGCCGCCAGGAAACGGCTCGCGCCCTCCTGACGCCGGGCGAGGTCATGCAACTGGCCCCGACCGACGAACTGGTGCTCGTCTCGGGTCATCCGCCCATCCGGGCCCAAAAGCTGCGCTACTACGAAGACCCCAACTTTACCGGACGTCGCATAGCAGCGCCCGCCCTTTCCGACGGCATCTACCTCGACCGGCCTCCGCAACGATCCAACGAATGGGGCAGTTTTGCGCGCCGGCCCGATCTGCGCCTCTCGACTTCCGAGCCTGCCGAGACCGGGATGGAGGACGATGGCAGGGAGCAGCAACGTCATCCCGGCATGACCGAAGAGCGCGCCGCACCCGAGACCGAACGCGAGCCCGCACTCACCGAGGCGATCGACGAGGACGCCGACGTCGCCGCCGAGCAGCGCGCCCTCGCACAGGTTGGCGGCCTTACCGCGGTCAGCCGGGGCTACGCGCTCAACGAGAGCAGCGCCGCCGACCTCATGCCGGGGTTCTGAGCGATGAAAGTGCGGCAGAATCTCTACCTCGATCGCGAGATCAGCGATGCGCTCGAAGCGCTCGCCACCGGCCCGGGCGCGAACAAGAGCCGCCTGGTCAACGACGCCGTCGCCGCCTGGCTGGCGCGTCGTGCGACCAAGGAAGTGGACGACCTGTTCCGCCACAGGCTCGATCGGATGTCCAAGGAAATTGCGCTCGCGCGGCGCGATCTCGAGGTGCTGCTCGAAAGCCTGTCGCTGTTCGTGCGCTATCAGCTGACGATCACTCCGCCGCTTCCCGAGGACGCCGCGTCGCTGGCAGTCGGGCGCGCCCGGTTCGAGAAATTCATCGCCCAGGTCGGCCGCCGGATTGCTGACGGAACGCGAAGAAGCGACCAGCAGCAAGCCGAATTGGGATCCGGCGAATGACCGCTCCCTTCGCCCCAACGCTGTCGGACGATCGGTGCCGTTCAATGCTGCGCTCGGCCATGGGTCCTGCGATCGCCGCCGCGCTGGCGGATCCCCTCGTGATCGAGATCATGGTCAATCCGGATGGCCGCCTATGGCTCGACAGCCTCGGCGAAGGCCGGGCCGAGACGGGGACCATCTTCGATCCAGCGCAGGTCGAGCGTATCATCCGCCTCGTCGCTGCTCACGCCCGCGGCGAGGCGCATGCCGAAGCCCCGATCGTCTCGGCCGAACTTCCCCCGCACGGCGAAGGCGCGGGCGAGCGCTTCGAAGGCGTGCTGCCGCCGGTCGCGACAGGTCCATGCTTTGCTATCCGCAAGCCGGCGACACGGCTCTACACGCTGGCCGATTACGTCGGTGACCGGATCATGCCCACTGCCGTTGCGGCCCGCCTCGCTTGCGCGGTCGCCGAGCGCCGGAACATCGTCATCGCAGGTGGCACGAGCTCGGGCAAGACGACGCTTGCCAATGCGATGCTCGCGGAAATGGCGGGACGCGACGAGCGGGTCATCCTGGTCGAGGATACCCGCGAACTGCAATGCGCGGCGCGCGATGTCGTCGCGCTGCGCACGCGGCGTGCCGGGCCCGGTGGCGGTAGCGGCGTCACCATGGCCGAGCTCGTGCGCTCGACCCTGCGGCTGCGGCCCGATCGCATTGTCGTCGGCGAAGTGCGCGGGCGCGAGGCGCTCGACATGCTCAAGGCCTGGAACACGGGCCATCCGGGCGGGATCGCGACGATCCACGCGAACTCTGCGGCCTCGGCGCTCTACCGCATCGAACAACTTGTGCAGGAAGCCGTCGTCACCGTGCCCCGGCACCTGATCGCAGATGCCATCGACCTTGTCGTTTTCATCGCCGGACGCGGCCGGGCGCGCAGGGTCGAAACGCTGGCGGAAGTCGACGGTCTCGTCGCCTCGGGAAGCTACGCCATCACCGAGCTCGATCTCGCCCTCCCCTTAACCTTCGAAGGAGAAGCACCATGAAATCGCCTGCTTTCGTCCGCTCACGCTCGCTGCGGCCCCTTCTGCTCGTCGTGCTCGCGCTCGGCTTCGCCGTCCAGGTCGCTGCTGCCGGTTCGGGCATGCCCTGGGAAGAGCCGCTCCAGCGAGTGCTGGAATCGGTCCAGGGTCCGGTCGCCAAGATCATGGCCGTAATCATCATCATCGTCACCGGACTGACGCTCGCCTTCGGCGAGACGGCCGGCGGCTTTCGCCGTCTGATTCAGATCGTCTTCGGGCTCTCGATCGCGTTTGCCGCCTCGAGCTTCTTTCTCTCGTTCTTCAGCTTCGGCGGCGGGGCGCTGGTCGCATGAGCGGAGCCCATCCCACAGCCGAACGGCACATCCCAGGGTTCGAGGCGCCCCTCCATCGCTCGCTCGCCGAGCCGCTGCTGCTCGGCGGCGCCCCACGGACGATCGCGATCGTCAACGGAACGCTCGCGGCCGCGCTGGGGCTCGGGCTCCAGCAATGGGTTGCCGGCCTCGTGGTCTGGGCCGCAGGCCACACGCTCGCGGTCATCGCAGCACGCCGCGATCCGGACTTCGCGCCAGTGATCGTCCGCCACCTGCGCCAGAAGGGTCACCTGGCATGTTGAACCTGCGTGAATATCGCAACCGCGCCGACCGGCTCGCGGACCACCTTCCCTGGGCAGCGTTGGTTGCTCCGGGTATCGTCCTCAACAAGGACGGCAGCTTCCAGCGCACCATGCGTTTTCGTGGACCCGACCTCGAAAGCGCGACCGAAGCCGAGCTGGTCTCGGCCTGCGCACGCGCCAACAATGTCCTGAAACGCTTCGGTTCGGGATGGGCGATCCATGTCGAGGCCGAGCGGCGCGAGGCGATGGCCTATCCCGAGAGCACCTTCCCCGACGGCGCCTCGGGCCTCGTCGATCTCGAGCGACGGGCCGCGTTTCTCGACGCCGGCCGCCATTTCGAGAGCCGCTACTATCTCACGCTGACGCATCTTCCCTTGCCCGATCAGGCCGACAGCGCGGGGCGCGCGCTGGTCGAGCGCACCCAAACGTCCGGCCGCGACTGGCACCAGGCCCTCGCCGCATTCGTCGCCGCCACAGATCGCGCGATCGACCTTTTTGCCGGGTTCATGCCCGAGATCGCCACGCTGGACGACGCCGAGACGCTGACCTACCTCCATGGAACGGTCTCTGACCGCCGCCACCGGGTCGCCGTTCCCCAGACGCCGATCTATCTCGACGCACTGATTGCCGACACGCCGCTCGTGGGCGGCCTCGAGCCCATGCTCGGCGAGGCGCATCTGCGCACGGTGACGATACTGGGCTTCCCCAATCTCAGCCGTCCGGCGATCTTCGACGCCCTCAATCACGAGGACTTCGCCTACCGCTGGGTCACGCGGTTCATCGCGCTCGACAAGACCGATGCGACCAAAGCTCTCACCAAGCTGCGACGGCAGTGGTTCAACAAGCGCAAGTCGGTCACCGCGCTACTGCGCGAGGTCATGTACAACCAGCCCGCCCAGCTTCTCGACAGCGACGCCGACAACAAGATGCTCGACGCCGACGTCGCGCTCCAGGCGCTTGGCGGCGATCATGTCGCCTTCGGCTATCTCACCACCACGGTGACGGTCGCCGACCGCGACCGGGCCCGCGCCGACGAAAAGATCCGCGCGGTCGAACGGATAATCAACGGGCTCGGCTTCACCTGCATCCGCGAGAGCGCCAATGCGGTCGAAGCCTGGCTTTCGAGCCTGCCGGGACATGCCTACGCCAACGTCCGGCGCCCGCTCGTCCACACGCTCAACCTCGCGCATCTCATGCCGTTGTCCTCGGTCTGGGCAGGTCCTGCGCGCAATGCGCATCTGGGTGGTCCGCCGCTGCTGTTCGCCGATACCGGCGGCTCGACGCCCTTCCGGCTGTCGACGCATGTCGGCGACGTCGGGCATATGCTGGTCGTGGGCCCGACCGGTGCGGGAAAGTCCGTGCTTCTGGCGCTCCTCGCGATGCAGTTCCGCCGGTATCCCGGAGCGCAGGTTTTCGCGTTCGACAAGGGAGGTTCGGCGCGCGCGGCCATCCTCGCGATGGGAGGTAGCCATCACACGCTCGGCCTCGGCGAAGAGCAGGATGGCGACACCGCAGCGGTCGCCTTCCAGCCACTGCGCCGGATCGATCGGAGCGACGAACGTGCCTGGGCGGCAGACTGGATCGGCGCGCTGCTCACACACGAGAACGTCCCGCTGACTCCTGCGGTCAAGGATGCGGTCTGGTCGGCGCTGAACAACCTGGCTGGCGCTCCGGTCGAGGAGCGGACGCTGACCGGGCTCACGCTCCTGCTGCAATCGGCGGCGCTGCGCTCGGCGCTCTCGCCCTACACACTCGAAGGTCCGTTCGGGCGCCTGCTCGATGCGGCCACCGACGATCCTGCCGCAAGCGATGTGCAGTGCTTCGAGACCGAGGCCTTGATGGGGCGCGCGGCCGTCGCAGCGCCCGTTCTCACTTATCTCTTCCACCGGCTCGAGGAGCGCTTCACCGGCGCGCCGACACTGCTCGTGCTCGACGAGGCCTGGGTGTTCCTCGATCATCCGCTGTTTGCCGCGCGCATCCGTGAGTGGCTCAAGGTCTTGCGCAAGAAGAATGTGGCGGTCGTCTTCGCGACCCAGAGCCTTGCCGACATCACCGGGTCCGGCATCGCGCCCGCCATCATCGAGAGCTGCCCACAGCGGATCCTGCTCCCCAACGACCGTGCGATCGAGCCCCTGTCGCGCGAGGCCTACGAGCGGTTCGGGCTCAACGAGCGCCAGATCGAGCTCGTCAGCAGGGCAACGCCCAAGCGCCATTATTACCTCCAGTCCGCGCGCGGAAACCGGCTGTTCGAACTGAAGCTCGGTCCTGTCGCACTTGCCCTGTGCGGCGCGTCCTCTCCCGCCGATCACGCCCGGATCGACGCGATACTTGCCGAGCACGGCCCGAACGACTTCGCCCGCCACTTCCTGCGCGCATCGGGCCTCGCGTGGGCCGCCGACCTTGCTTCCCCCTTCCCCGACCAACCCACCAGCCAAGGAGACTACCGATGAACACTCCCAACTCCAGTGCCCGCCGCATGCTGTGTCTCGCTGCGGCCGCCACAATGACGTTCGGCGGCCTGGTCGCCGCAGCACCCGTCAGCGCGCAACTGACCGTGTTCGACCCGACCAATTACGGTCGCAACGTCCTCACCGCCGCGCGCGCGCTCGAACAGGTCAACAACCAGCTACGCTCGTTGCAGAACGAGGCGGCGATGCTGCTCAACCAGGCGAAAAACCTCTCCCGGATAGACTTCCCCGAGCTCGCCGAACTGCGCCGCACGATGCAGGAAATCGACAGCCTGATGAACGAGGCGCAGGGCCTTACCTTCGGTAGCACGGATCTCGATCGCCAGTTCGAGCAGCTGTTTCCGGGAACGGGAGGCGTCGCCACCGGCGCGGCTCAGGCATCGGCGGCGCGCGCACGGCTCGATACCGCAAGGGCCGCCTACCGCCAGACCATGACCGTACAGTCGCGGATCGTCGCGGGTATCGCCGCCGATGCCGATACGCTCCAGGCACTCGCTGCGCGCAGCCAGGGTGCGCAAGGCGCGCTGGGCGCACAGCAGGCGACCAATCAGCTCCTCGCGCTCGGCGCCAAGCAGCAGCTCCAGATCCAGAGCCTGCTCGCCGCCCAGTTCCGCGCGGAGGCTGTCGAAGCTGCCCGGCGCGCGCAAGCCGAGGCCGATGCCCGGGCCGCCACCCGGCGCTTCCTGGGCGACGGCCGCGCTTACACGCCGCCCCGCTAACCGGCCGATAAGGCGCGGTGGGTCTCCCCTGTCCGCCGCGTCCGTCGCGGGACCCCATTGGCCCTGCGCCCCTCACGCCGATGCGGGTCCCGCGACACCTCTCCCCTCGTATGGAAGCTCCTGTGCCATGAACGATCTCAATGTCATCGACCGCTTCCTCGAGGAGTTCGTGCGTTACATCGATTCAGGCTTCGGGCTGCTGGGCGGCGACGTCGCCTTCCTCACCACGGTCCTGATCGGCATCGATATCACGCTCGCGGGATTGTTCTGGGCGATGGGCGGCGAGAACGACGTCATCGGCCGGTTCCTCAAGAAAATTTTATACATCGGTGCCTTCGCGCTGATCCTGAATAGTTTCTCGACCCTGGCAGACATCATTTTCCGCTCCTTCGCGCAGGCCGGGCTCACCGCCGGTGGCGGCACGATCGCAGCCGACGACCTGCTGCGGCCGGGGCGCCTCGCGGGGACGGGCTTCGAAGCGGCATGGCCGCTGCTTGATCAAGCATCCGAGATGCTCGGGTTCACGACCTTCTTCGACAATTTCCTGACGATCATGATCCTGCTGATTGCCTGGATCGTCGTGATCGTCGCCTTCTTCGTCCTCGCGGTGCAGATGTTCGTGACCATCGTCGAGTTCAAGCTGACGACGCTCGCCGGCTTCATTCTCGTGCCGTTCGCGCTCTGGGGTCGGACCAGCTTCCTTGCTGAGCGCGTGCTCGGCGCCGTCGTGACCGCTGGGATCAAGGTAATGGTGCTCGCCGTGATCGTCGGCATTGGTTCGGGCTTCTTCGGCGAATTCACTGCCGCGCTTGCGGGCAGCGAACCCGATATCGGCGAGGCGATGACGCTGGTGCTTGCCAGCCTGGCATTGTTCGGGCTCGGCATCTTCGGCCCGTCGATTGCCTCGGGGCTGGTTTCCGGAGCCCCGCAACTTGGCGCGGGGGCCGCAGCCGCAACCGCGGCGCTGGCCGTCGGCGGGTTCGCAGCCGCCGGTGCCGGCGGCATGGCGGCTGCGCGCGGTGCCGCGGGCGCCGGGCTCGGCGCCATCCGTGCAGGCACGACCATGGGATCGGCCGCATCCAGCGCTTACAAGCTCGGCCAGGAAACCTCCGGCTCCAGCTCGGTCGGCGCAGGCCTCGGCGGTATCGCCACTACGGCGCGCGGCGCGGCCGCCCAGAAGATCGACGATGGGCTCGGCCTTGGCGCAGCCGCCGAGCGCGGCCGCCAGGCGGCCTGGCAGGCCGGAACGACTACATCTTCATCGGGCGGATCGTCCGGCACCGCAGGCGGGCAGGATGCCCCCCGGTGGGCCCGCGACCTCAAGGGCGCGGGACGCGGCCGTCACTACAAGCAGATGGCGGTCCATGCGCTTCAGAGCGGCGACCGTGGCGGCGCCTCGGCCACACCAGACATCAAGGAAAAGGACTGACCCATGCACTTCAAGCGCAGTGTCCAGCGTTATGGCCGCACCCCGATCGCCGAAACGCCCTACCAGCGCGCGGGGCAGGTCTGGGACGACCGGATCGGTTCGGCCCGGGTCCAGGCAAGCAACTGGCGACTGATGGCGATCGGCGGACTTGCACTCTCGACCGCAATGGCGGCGGCGCTCGTGTGGCAGTCGCTCCAGAGCCGCGTCGTGCCCTACGTGGTCGAGGTCGATAAATTCGGAGCCGCGCAATCGGTTGCGCCGGTCTCGCCCGATTTCCAGCCGACCGACCACCAGACCGCCTGGTTCCTGTCGCGGTTCGTCACCAATGTCCGCTCGCGGCCATTGGACCCCGTCCTCCTGCGCGCAAACTGGCTTCAGGCCTACGATTTCGCCTCGGGGCGCGGCGCGCTTTTCCTCAACGAATATGCCCGCAGGAATCCGCCTTTCGAACGGATCGGCGAGCGGACCGTGTCGGTCCAGGTGTCCAGCGTCGTGCGCGCCTCCGACAACTCGTTCCAGGTCCAGTGGACCGAAACCGCCTACGAGCGCGGCAGCCTGGCGGGCACCTCGCGCTGGACAGCGGTCCTGACCGTCGCGCTTGATACGCCCGACGATGCTGACACTTTGCGGCGCAATCCTCTGGGATTGTACGTCGAGGCCATTGACTGGGCTCGTCAGCTCGAAGCGCAAGAGTCTGGCGAGCCTCGTGCGCGCACGACGCGTGCACCGCTCGTCGCACCAGAACGGCCTTGGCCTTCCCCCGAGCCGCCTCCCGGCGCGGACAACGCTACCCATCCCCCGATCACGGAGTAACCTGCCATGAAGTCCCAGATCCTATTTGTCGCAGCGCTTGCGAGCGCGATCGCGATGAGCGCCGTACCCGCGCAAGCATCCGTCGCAACAAAAGCCTTGGCGAGCGCCGCCGCACGCGAACGCGAACGACCGCCCGCGGTCGAACAGCGCGTGCGTGCCGCCAATCGCAATGCCGTGCGCGAGGCCGAGAGCGACGGCTTCGTCAACGCGGTCCAGGTCTTTCCCTACGCCGAGGGCGCGCTGTACCGATTGCTGACCGCACCCGAGCGGGTCAGCGATATCGCGCTCCAGCCGGGCGAAGCGATCGTTTCGGTCGCCGCCGGCGACACGGCCCGCTGGACCGTCGGCGACACCACCAGCGGCAGTGGCCCTGCCCGCCGCGTGCATGTTCTGGTCAAGCCCTATGCCGCGGGTCTCTCGACCAATCTCGTCATCACCACCGACAGGCGGACCTATCATCTCCAGCTCGAGAGCACTTCGGCGACGGCGATGACCGCGATGTCCTGGACTTATCCCGAAGACGAGCTCCTGGCGATCGACCGCCAAGAGAAACGCACGCAAGCGACTGCTCCCATTGGCGAAGGGCTAGCAGTCGAACGCTTCGAGTTCGGATACGCAATATCTGGCGACAAGCCCGATTGGCGGCCGCTGCGCGCATTCGACGACGGCCGCCAGACCTATATCGAGTTCCCACCCGGGATCGCGCAGGGAGAGGCACCGCCGCTGTTTCTGGTCAACGACGAGGGCAAGGCCGAACTCGTCAATTACCGCATGGCGGGGCGCTTCTATGTCGTCGACCGGCTATTCGATGTCGCCGAGCTGCGGCTTGGGGGCAAAAAGCAGAAGGTGGTTCGCGTCACCAAGCACGGGAGGCGTTGATGCCCGACCGAAACGCCGAAGAGCCCAAGTCGCCGCCACCGCCTCCCGACGAGCCCGAGACCGAGGTGGCCGACACCGGTCCGGGACGTTCTGAGCGCATGCCGCCGGTCGAAGAGCAGTCGTCGAGCGAGCCTGCGGAGCACGAAGCTCGATCGACAGACATCCTCGTGGAAACTGCACACGAGAATGACGGACGCGATAACCGGAAGGCTCTATCCCCCAAGGTCGATCCCGAGACGCTTGTCCTGCGTGCGCAGCCGAACCCGGTCGTACGCTTCAAGCGCGAAGTCATCATCGGCGGGGCGGCCGCAGGCTCGCTGGGGCTCTGCGCGCTGGTGTGGTTCGCACTCAAGCCTGCGACGTTCGGGCTCGTTGCCGAGGGACAGGCTCCCGATCTACGCGGCGCCATTCCGGTCGACGCGGTTGCGGATGCCCCGGCTACCTACGACCAGGTGCCGCAACTCGGCCCTCCCCTTCCCGGCGACCTCGGCCGACCGATCCTTGCCCATCAGCGCGAGCTCGAAGCCGCCGGCATACCCATGGCCACCGACGACACCGCAGCGCAGGCCGCCGAGGCGGCGCGGATGCAAGCAGAAGCCGAGGCGCGTGCAGCGCGCCAGTCGGGCATCATGATGCAGATCGCGAGCGCCGGGGCACAGCGGTCCGTTGGCGCCGCATCCCCACCAGGCGAGCCGCCGCTCGTAGGTCTTTCACCCGCGTCTCTCGAAGAACCATCCCCCAGCGGAATGGGTGCGCAACCTGCGTCTATCTCGATGATCGCGCGTACTGTCGGAACGTCAACGGCCAATCCCCACCAGCTCGAGCCGCTGGCTTCGCCCTACACGCTGAGTGCTGGGAGCGTGATCGCGGCGAGCCTGATCACCGGCCTCAACTCGGACCTTCCTGGCCTCGTTACGGCGCAGGTGACGCAGAACGTTTACGATAGTGCCACGGGGCGTTTCCTCCTGATCCCGCAGGGCGCCCGTCTGATCGGGACTTACGACAGCGTCACCGCCTTCGGCCAGAAGCGGGCACTCGTCGTGTGGCAGCGGATCATTCTTCCGGGCGGCGCTTCGGTCCGCATCGACAACATGCCCGCCAGCGATGTCGAGGGTTACGCCGGGCTCGCCGACAAGGTCGATCTCCACACCTGGCAACTTCTCAAAGGCGTGATGCTGTCGACACTTCTGGGCGTCGGCTCGGAACTGAGTCTGGGCGACAGCGAGAGCGATCTCGTGCGCGCGCTGCGCGAGTCGACGCAGCAAAGCGGTGCCCGGGCAGGCGACCAGATCGTGTCGCGAAGCCTCTCCATCCAGCCCACGCTCAGGGTCAGACCGGGTTGGCCGCTGCGTATCGTGGTCAACAAGGACTTGATCCTGCAACCCAACGCAAGGAGCCAACGATGACAGAACTCAAGCTCGGCAAACTGCCCGAGCGCGCACCGGTGAAGATGACTATCACCATGTCGGCGCAGCTGGGCAGCGCGCTTCAGGCCTACGCCGAAGTCTACGAGAAAACTTACGGCGTCGCCGAACCGGTTGCAGACCTCGTTCCCTACATGCTCGAGGCATTTCTCGAGGCAGACCGCGGCTTTGCCCGGATGCGCAGCAAGGGATGATCGCATTCGATCCCAGCGTGAGCCGGGGTGCGACCGAGCTGGAGCCACTGACAGTGAAAATAGCTACTGCTGTGCACCTCACAGGAATCAGCCGCTCGCGTCTCTACGAGCTGATCAAGTCTGGCGACCTCGTCACCGTAAAGGTAGGTCGCACGACGCTCATTCCCTTCGCCAGTCTCAAGTCTCTCCTGCAACTCGATTGAGCTCGATCGGCATCGCAACCTGTCTTTGTATTGATGGATGAAATTGCGACAGATGCGCGAACACGCGAGCCGTTCGCGTCATATCGTGGCATAGGGGTTCTATGACGAATCGACGACGTATCAGCGGCCGCCTTCAGCGAGGCCCTCGCGGGCTGGCGGTGGTCACCAATGAGGGCGATCTCTGGGTGCTGGATGCCTACGAACCGGTCGACGGCGAGCTCGACACCGACGTCGTCGTCGAGGGCACCGTGGTAGGCCTGGATCGCTTGCACGTCGATTGGGTGGGTGCTGTAGCCGCCTAGCGCGTCGTCAGACAGCGTAGAGCCGGCGTGGTGTTTCCGACGCGCCGCGGGCGCGATCGAGAAAGTCCGCCCAATCCTGCATCATCAGACGCCGAGGCAGCAGGTATTCGGCGGCGTTGTATGCGCCGCGCGATTCGTTTTCCTCGCTGTGGGCCAATTGCAGCTCCACCCAATCCTCGTGATATCGACGCATCCAGATCGGCGGCTCGCCGTATTCGACCAATTGCTCATTAGCCCAGGTGCTGGCGATGCCCCTAAATCCGTGGACCGTCTGGCGCGTATGGAATCCCAGGCGGTAAAGCGCATAGAGCATCGTGTTTTCCGAGAGCGGCTGATGGTACTTCGCACCGGGGAATACGAAGTCTCCGGCGACGGCCGCGATTCTGGACCGCGCAATCGCGGCAGCTTGGCTAGACAGGGGGACGATATGGTCCCGCTTCATCTTCATCCTGTCGGCACCGATGCGCCAGACCGGAGAAGGCCCGTCGAGATCCTCGAATTCGTGCTTCGTGGCAAAGCGCAATTCTTTCGTGCGCACCCAGGTGAGTAGCGCAAAATTCAGTGCCGCACGCGTGATCTCCGACCGACGCACTCCTTCCTCCTGATAGCCATCGATCTTCGAGAGCAGAATCGGAAGCTGCGCAATCGGGAGCTTGGCCATATGCTGAACCCGGGGGCGCGGCTTCAGGGCGCCTTGCAAGTGCGTCGTCGGATCGGACTCGCAAATGCCGCTTGCGACCGCGAACCGGAAAACCTGCCCAATACCTTGCTTGGCGCGCCGACTGATGTCGAGCGCGCCGCGCTCCTCGATCTTGCGCACGACATTGAGCACGTCCGGCGCCTTGATCTCGGTCATCATCAGGTGGCCGAGGGCCGGAAATACATCGCGCTCGAGTCTCGACCAAACCCGAACCGCGTGATCTGGGTCGAGACTATATTTACGGTTGTCGTGCCAACGCTTTGCTACCGCCTGGAAGGTATATTCGTCCTCGTAGTCTCGGCCCGGCCGATGAACTGATGGGTCTTTCCCGAGGGCGAGGTTGGCCTTTGCCTGCTGCCGCAGGTCGCGAGCCGCAGCAATCCCTACACCGGGGTATGCTCCGAACGACAACAGCTTTTCCCTACCGGAAAACCGGTACTTCATGCGCCAAAGCTTCGAGCCGTTCGGTTGCACAAGCAGGTACAATCCCTCGCCATCACCAAGCTTGTAAGCCCGTTCTCTGGGGACTGCATTTCGCGCTTGAAGGTCCTTCAAAGCCATTGGGGGTATCGCTCCTTTCCCACATTGCGGAAAATACCCCCAAAATACCCCCACACCAAATCTGGCTGTGGCTGCACGACGCTGGACGATGACGGACGGAAATCAGGCTTATTCACCTGATTTTTCGTGAGTTTCTGGATTTTTCTGGATGGTGCCGGACCTTGCCGGACATGGCCTTGGTAGCGGAGGAGGGACTCGAACCCCCGACACGCGGATTATGATTCCGCTGCT
>VFQP010002278.1_pt1 | contig 22001 bp, 14 predicted proteins | sample 3512351 | NCBI WGS metagenome assembly VFQP01 (sample SAMN10412372, study PRJNA504923) | tailings metagenome | isolation source: Relicate 1 Philex TSF1 revegetated site | place: Philippines: Tuba, Benguet | collected 2017-08-29
GATGAGGTCACATAATCTACGAAAACACAGGATTTGCCGTATCCTCCCGGAGCAATCAAACCACCCAAAGGCCTTTCACTTTTAAAGAAAGCATCCATGAAAGTCTCGAAAAAGCGTCTTTTCAATAGTTTTCCGGATTTGTGAAAACCGGAAAAGGTTGCGGAAATACAGGAATTACTAACGTAAGACAGGATACTGATCAGGTCTTTTTTGCTGTGGTTGTTCTCTTTGTGGTCAATATACATCCTGAATGTGTCCAGAGTATACGTTCCGAAAGAACCCTTGTAATTTGCCAGTCCCCAAAATCGTTTGATAGTAGTCGATGAAATTTTCCTGGAAGTAACTTTGTAAACTTCTTCTGATAATTCTTCAGTATCAGAGGTGTAGCGGATCTCTTTTCCGAAAACGTTCGAGACGCCTTTCCGGAGAGAGTCCAGGTCGGTCTTGATGAAATTCATAAATAATGGTCTTAGTAGTATAAAAATAACAATATGTTCATATGAATTACCCTATTCAGGGAAAAACTTTGAACAACTTGAACATTTTGAACTTTGAATACTAGTTTCCACTCAACTACATTTGAAATACTTTGTATTACTGATGATGTAGAGCAAAATCTGCATCCGAATAATGACTACTCATTATGAAGGCAAAAACACTATCACTGAAACGCTCCTGGGCGAAACTATTGTTTTACACCGGGATCTCATTCGCAGCACAGACATTTTCTGCGGATTCTTATGCACAAACTACCATTTTTGCAGACACTGTTTTATCAAGTTCCGAAGTGGATAATCCGAATTTCTCGGTTGACCAGAACTTGAACTCTTTTGCGGAGATTCGCGCCAATTCGGGTTTACTCCTGGGTATTGGTGCTTATTCCGGATTTATCGAAGTACGCTTTCCGGGAATGGTTCCTGCAAACAAAACTTCGTATGTGAAAGTTGAAATGGACGATGACATTCTCCACTCATTGTTAGGAGGATCCATCGGAGACTTACTGGCGACAACCGTTGGAGTTGCGCTGAACGGGAACCAGGAATTCGTGGTTCAGGTAAAAAACAACGGATCGACGATTCTTTCCGGGAATTCCTGGATGCCATTCCAATTTTCGGGAGAACGGTTGAAGATCGTTGTCAATCGCTACGCGGAAACATTTATTGCCGTTACTCCTGATCAGCCGTACAATTCTATCCGGATTACCAATCAGGTGGGAGCGTTGGTCGGGCTATCGACCATGAAGAAATTCCGGGTTTTCGGCGCATATTATGTAACCGGCGGAGTGGATTGCGGTGTTCCGAGTTATACTTCGTATGATGCTACCGGTTTAAACCTGGATTTGATCCAGCTCGCCGGGGCAGGAGCAAGCAACATTCACTTAACGGTTGACCAGAACATGAACTCGTGTTCGCAGTTAAGTCTGGGTGTTTTGTCACTACCGGCTTCTATTGAACAAAAGGTATATTTCGAAGGCTTGTCCAATCCGACAGATGTGTTCGGGGTCCGTTTCCAGATAAATCCTCAGCTGGCACTACTCAATATCGGGGGAAATATCACGTTTCGGGCTCAGAATGGAGCAATTACCGAGTATTCGCAAACACTCGGGAACCTGCTCAATAGTGCAATGACGGATTCTCTGGTAAACGGGAATATCGTTACGATATTCCTGCAGCCCGGGGTTCCGGTCGACCGGATTGTTTTAAGCTATAATTCCATCATTGGACTCAATGTCAGTCAGTTTATCAATTTCCAGGAGGTATTTAAGGTCGGAGCAGCGCCGGTTTTCCAGGTTGCAGTTTCGGATGATACAATTTGTTCCGGTACTTCGGCTCAATTGGTTGCAACGGCCTTAGAGCCTGGAATGGAAATTCACTGGTATGCGGATTCAACCGGTCCGGAAATCGGAATTACTGCTTCGGGAGCTCCTTTTACAACACCGGTATTTTATACTGACACGGTTTTGTATTGTGCAGCAGTGCGCCCCGGATGTGCGAATCAATCGCTTCGTGCTCCTGCAGCAATCAGTGTTATTCAAGCTCCGCAGCCGTCAGATATCGATCCGAATCTGAATCCGAACGGTTATTGTCCGGGATATCCTGTGGTTTTATCACCGGACAGTCCTTTGGGAGATGAATTTTCCTGGTACCTGGACAATGCCGGAACACAACCGATTACAAATGGAATGACGGCAAACGGAGCAGTTTATACCATTAACGCAAACGGTGAATTAACGATCACTGGGCTCGTGCCTGCGTCATCACCTTTGAATGTATACTTATCAGTCCTTGATTCTGCAACGCAATGTTCCAATTCTTCCGGAAATTTAGGTATTGCAACAATTACACTCAATAATGAACCGGCTCCGACAACAGCAAATGCCAACCAGACATTTTGTGTTGCGGATTCAGCTACTATTGCAGATTTACAGGTCAATGAACCTTCCGTTCACTGGTACGATGCACCGGGAGGAGGAACTTTGTTGGCACCGACAACAGCTTTGGTAAGCGGCACTTCTTATTATGCAACGACTGTCGGAGCATTTTGCGAAAGTTATGACAGCCTGATGATCAACGTTGTTCTGAATGACGTTCCGGCGCCAACAACTTCCAATGCACAGCAGTTATTCTGTATCGGGGATTCCTCCACAGTTGCAGATATCCAGGTCAACGAACCGGTTGTTCATTGGTATGATGCTTCCGGAAACCTGGTGCCTCCGTCAACATTATTAACAGATGGTTCTGTATATTACGGCGCGAATGTAGGAGCAACCTGTGAAAGTTCCGCACAACTTGCTGTCAGCATCACCGTTGATGAACTTCAAACGCCGACAACAACAAATGCCGCACAGGTATTTTGTACTGCCAACAACCCGACGATAGCAGATTTACAGGTTACTCCGTCGAATGTTTCCTGGTATACGGTTCCGTCCGGCGGAACAATGATTCCTGCAGGAACACCTTTGGTAGACGGAATGACTTATTACGGAGCACAGACAGGAACAAACTGTGAAAGTGTTTCCAGGGTAGCAATCGCTGTATCGTTTGAAAATGTGCCTGCGCCGACCTCATCCAATGTCATTCAGACATTCTGTGCATCGGACAGTGCAACAGTAGATGATCTGGCGGTTAATAACCCGAATGTTGCCTGGTATGACCAGCAGATAAACGGAAACCTGATTCCTCCGGGAACACCTTTAACGAACGGAACTTCTTACTATGCCGCGGCTGTGGGAACATACTGCGAAAGTACTCAGCGATTGATGATCTTTGCAGTGATTGAAGACGTTCCGGCACCGACAACCACTCATACAACTCAGAGCTTTTGTTCGGGAGATAATGCAACGGTAGCAGATCTGGATGTAAACGAACCAAATGTCAATTGGTATGATGCCAGCGGGAATCAGTTAAGTAACACCACTGTTTTGGTGAATGGAGCAACTTATTATGCAGCAAATGTGGGCGCAAATTGTGAAAGTTCCCAGCAGTTGGCAATTGCTGTTGTAGTTGTCGGGTCGCAGGGAGCAACCCTTACCGGACAAACTTCAGGAGTTTGCCAGGGAGATTCCATTACATATACAACGCAGCCGGGTATGACCAATTACAACTGGAGTATCACCGGTGGTGTAGTTATTTCCGGCGGAACAGTAACAGATCAAAGCGTGACCGTCGTGTGGCCGAATACCGGATCTTATTCCTTGGCAATTTCGTACCAGACGCTCAGCGGATGTAATGTTTCAACAGCGCAAGGAGGTATTCCGGTTACGGTCATTATTTGTGGAGGAGAAGATCTTGAGGTTGATAAAACAGTAAGCAATACGACTCCTTTTGTCGGGGAACACATCACGTTTACAATTACGGTTCACAATCACGGAACACTGCCGGCTACTAACGTAGAGATCAGTGAGGTGATGCCAAGCGGATTCTCTTACAACAGTCATTCTCAAACAGCAGGATCTTACAATCTGACAAGTGGTTTGTGGACGATTCCGGTTCTGAATGCAGGAACATCGGCAGTACTGACAATTGTTGTAACGGTAAATCCTCAAGGAAACTATGTAAACGTTGCTACGATTGTTTCAGGTAACCCGACTGATTTTAATCCGGTAAACAATACTTCTTCCGTTGAAGCAAGTCCGAGCTGTCTCAATGTTTATAATGAAATTACTCCGAATGGTGACGGAATGAATGACTTCATGACGATTTCATGTATTGAAAATTACCCGGATAATTCGATAACCATCTACAACCGTTACGGAAACAAGATTTATGAAGTTTCAGGGTACAAGAATGACTGGAACGGAATAGCGAATGTGTCCGGAGTAATCGGTTCGGGAGATGCGATTCCGGCAGGAACTTACTACTATGTACTGAAAATTAATAATCCCGAATTCGAGAGTGTCGGATGGGTTTATGTACAACGTTAATTGATAATGCAAAAATCAGAACTCATGAAAGCACTTAAGAATACTCAGATATTACTTATTGGTCTTGCAATGATGCTCGTTTCATCATTGCATGCTCAACAGCAAGTCCAATATACTCAATACATGTACAATACGATGTCGGTAAATCCGGGATACACCGGGACCAGCAACAAGTTGGAAGCTTACCTGATTCACCGGTCTCAGTGGGTCGGAATGTCCGGAGCACCTAATTCTCAGAATTTCGGAATCCAGGGCGCTGTTTCGAATAGACTTGGATTAGGATTCAGCGCAATCAAAGACAAGCTCGGGCCCACAAATGCCGTCTATTTGAATGCATCGGCTGCAGTACGTTTGAACCTGGCTCCGAGAGTCAAATTATCGATCGGAATTAACGGGGGAATTGATGTTCTTTCTGTGAACTGGTCTTCCGGTCAGGTATTAAATGAAAATGATCCCGGACTTCTGAATAATATTCAAAACCGGGTGCGCCCATTGGTTGGAGCAGGTCTTTATCTTTACGGTGATAATTGGTATGCAGGTCTTTCGTCGCCAAGTTTTATTAAAACGGATCGATACAATTCCGGAAATACCGTTGCGATCAATTCGGTGATTCACTGGTACTTTATCGGGGGATATGTCTTTAATCTGACAGATAACCTGAAGTTTAAACCTGCGATTCTCGGAAAATTGGTGCAAGGCGCTCCTTTGACACTGGATGTTTCTGCCAACTTCCTGATCCAGGAGAAGTATACGGTCGGTCTGGCATATCGCTACAAAGATGCCGCAAGTATTTTAGCTGGGATTACCTTCAAAAAATCATTCTTCCTGGGGTATTCGTATGATTTTTCGGTGACCAAGCTGCGAAGTTATAACAGCGGTTCTCACGATATTATCTTCAGATATACCTTGTTTGACAAAACTCAAAATATTCGTTCACCACGTTTCTTTTAATTCATCGGTTATGAAAAAAATTCTGTTTTTACTCTGTTTTTTACAACAGGTTTCGGTACAAGCTCAATCCAAAGTGGCAGATGAATACTATGCCAGCCTGAATTACCCCATGGCGGTAGAGAGCTATGAAAAGTATGTTTCGAAGTTGAAAAAATCCAATGAGCTGGACGAAGAGGTGATCAGCAACCTGGCAAATAGTTATTTCTATACGGTGGATTATTCCAAAGCAAGTAAGTGGTATGAGAAATTATACACGATACAGGGCGATGGAATGGACGAAACACTGTTTACACGCATGATTTCGTGTCATCGTGTGAATCAAAACTACGAACGCGCGGACGAGTTGTTGAAATCGTATTATTCAAAGAACAAACTGCGTCTGAAAATGCTGGCCTATCAGAAGAACTTACTGGATAGTGTCAAATCCAATGTCAATTCGGTTCAGAACCTAAAGGTGAATACCGATAAAGCGGATTTTGGAGCAGTATTTTACGGGAATAACATCGTGTTTTCTTCCTCTCAGCAATCTTCAGAAACGAAAGAAAACCTCTATGTCTGGAACAATCAGCCTTATCTGAATTTATTTGTGGCAACACGCAATAAAAATTCCGGTTATCTGAGTAATGTGAAAGACTTTTTGAGCAACCTGAACTCCGGTTATCACGACGCTTCTGTTGCATTTTCGAAGGATTTGAAGACGATTTATTTTACACGGAACAAACTGACGAAAAAGAACAATATTCAGACCAATAAGGAAGGAACTTCTAATATTGAGATTGTGAAAGGAACGATCCAGGGAGATAAATTGTCGGACGTGGAACCGTTGGATTTCAATGATCCGGAATACTCGTGCGGGCATCCTGCAATCAGTCCGGATGGTAAATACATGTTTTTTGTGTCCAATATGCCGGGAGGTTTCGGGGAGACGGATTTGTACATCGTAAAACTGTACCCGGACGGCTCGACAGGAACACCCGTGAATCTGGGGGATAAAGTAAACACGGCTGGCCGGGAAATGTTTCCGTATATGACCGGAGATACGCTTTATTTTGCTTCTGACGGACATTACGGATTGGGAGGACTGGATGTTTTCTCAACCAAGATGAAAGGGGAAACAAACTTCACGATCCCCGAAAATCTCGGAGCTCCGATTAACAGTAACAAAGATGATTTCAGTTTGATTTTCGACAATGAAACGAGATCCGGTTATTTTTCATCGAACCGCGACGGTGGAAAGGGAGACGATGATATTTACTGGTTTAACCTGAATGAACTTCCTAAAGTCATGGACTTTGCAGGAACGGTTCTGAACGAAACCGGTACAAGTACGGTTCCCGGGGCGAAAATCCAGGTGTACGATATGTTCAATGACCTGGTGCTCGAAACAAACAGCGACGATAAAGGGAAGTATAAACTGAATCTGCCGTGTAATTCACAGTTTAAGGCCGTGTTCAGCAAACCGGAATACAGTACGGAATCGTTGAATATTGCAACTCCGGCTGATCCGGGAGCAAAAGACGGAAATGATGTGCGTCTGACCAGTTTCAATAATGTGGTTATCAATGAAAACGGACAGGAAAAAATCAAAGTGAATCCGATCTATTTTGATTACGGGAAATGGGATATCACTGAGAAAGCGCTTCCTGAATTGAACAAGGTTTTGCTTGCGATGGAAAAATTCCCGGATTTAAAGATTAAGATCGAATCGCATACGGATTCCCGCGGTTCGGATAAATACAACCTGATGCTTTCGGATCACAGGGCAAAATCGACCAGAGATTACCTGATTTCCAAAGGAATCAGTGCGGATAGAATTGAAAGCGCACTTGGGTACGGGGAAACCCGTCCTAAAAATCAATGCGTCAATGGTACGCGTTGCTCGGACGAGGATTATGCTGTAAACAGACGATCCGACTTCATCATCATCAGTAAATGACGATATAAAAAAGCGAAGTTTGAATATGTTCACTTAGTATTTCCAGGAAAAGAAGCTAAGTCTGGTTGGGGTGTGATTATATTGAACTTTAATGCGGATTTAGAGGTCGTAATTTTAGGTAAGGGAAAGCATCAGAATCAGGGTTCTGATGCTTTTTCATTGTTATTCCTTTGCCTGATCAGCAGCAATTGTAATACATGACCACTTTTTGTTTTTTCACTGAAAAAGCAATGTGTCTTCCGTCCTCGGAACCAAGCAGGTAGTAAAACCCGATTGCTTTGCTGTTGGCTTTGATTTCTTCCCAGGTTTCCTTGTCGATGTAATATTCCTGGTCTTCGAAAACAACATCGTCCTTGATAGCCGGAACACTGAAGTTCTTCTCCGCAAAGAACGACTCGATCCGTTTTTTGATAAACGCATCGGTATCTTTTTCCGATTTGAAATCCCCGGTGAAATCGTAACCGAACAGATAATCGGCATCAAATTCTTCTTTTAAAAGCTGTTTTCCATCCGGTGAGGTAATGGTGAAAATCACTTTTCCATCAAGCAGGTTTTTGCCTTTGATTCCGATGAAAAAGACATCTTTCTTCTCCGGATCGGAGAAAGCATGCAGCTTCTTGTTTTCGATGAGAAATTCGCTTTTTTCGGTATTTTTGGTCTTGTCAATCGTTTCTGTTTTCGGAACATGAGCTTCTTCCGAAACATCTTTTGATGTGGAATCACTGCCGCATGCTGCGATTACCAGGGTTAGCAGGAATGCTCCTGCGATTCGAATATTTTTCATACACATTTATTTTTCAAGTTGATTCATCCAATCCGCAATGCCGGCCTCTAATTCCGGTTTGATTTTTTCCAGGTCGGATAGTTTTTCAAGTGTAATTATCTTGCGTCCGTCGGGATAATCTTTTCCTTTCAGACCAGCTGCATCATTGATCTTCGCGCCTGTTGGAAATACCAGTAAAATTTTTCCGCGATGTGAGTTCACCACCAGGAGATCGCGCTTGTACTCTTTTGCATCGAAAGCTTTCATTTCACCGTTGTAATAGAATGCAGGAGAATTCCATTTAATGTGCTCCCGGATTTCAGAATCAATGCTCAAAACAAGATCCCGCAGTTCGTTGACTATTTCCTGTTCTTCGGGATTCAGTTTTGAAACGTGTTCATCCACTTTCGGATCTTTCATTTTTTAAGCTTTTCGTTTGATATAAATGACTTCTTCGGTTCCGTCCGTGAAGCGATTTTCGAGGTAAGTTAAGCCAATTTTCTCCAACACACGAACCGAAGCTGTATTTTCCGGCATGGCTCTCCCCACAATCACCGGGATTCCTAGCTTTTCAAATCCATATTGTATGCAGGCTTCAGCAGCTTCTGTTGCATACCCGAATCCCCAGAATTTTTGCATGAAACGGTATCCGATGTCGAATTCATCGAGTTCCGGAGTGTATTTCAAACCACACCAGCCCAGGTATTCGCCCGTTTCTTTCAGGATAACTGCCCAACGTCCGAAACCGTATTGCCGGTAATGCGTGTATTTTTCCAAAAACGTTTTTGCGTCTTCCATACTTTCAAAAGGATTGTCTCCTGTATAGCGAATGACTTCCGGATCAAGGTTCAGTAAATATGCCGATTCCGCATCCTCCGGGGTCATTTCCCGGAGATAAAGCCGCTCGGTTTCAAGGATGATGCCGTTCATGTGATGGATTCGTATTTTTAGAGAATAACTTGTTTTTCGGTGAAGAAGATTAAAAATAGTAAATCGGGTGGAAATTGACTCAATGAGTAATGAAGTCCGGATTCCTAATCAAGTACTGAAATAATCCGTTTTACAACCCGGCTTCAATTTCCGTGATGATTTCCAGGTATTTTTCTGTTTCTATGACCATGTAGTAGATTTCCATGGTGCCGTCTCTTGCCACTTTGAAAATGTGTACTCCTGTCAGTTCATTTGCTGAATTGAAGTTTTTCCTCCACACAGCATGATTTTTGTATGTGGAGCCATCGCCGAAATAGTAAATAGAGTAACCGTTTTTTGTCTCAACTTTCCAATAACCGATTCTTTTACCTTCCTTGTCGGTTTTGTTTTTCAATAACTTTTTGGGGATTTCCCGGGGCGGAAAATCAATATACCGTGATTTGGAATAGGGAAATTCGGTTTCGTCAACAAAGAGTTTGTAAGATTTTCCGGAAGTATCGAAAACAGAAAGAAGCAGGGTAAAACAGCAGGTACAGCCTGCAGAAGCTTCAGAAATATTGGGGAGCTCCAGGAACAGGGTATCATGCCGGGAAGTGAGTGATGGAGAAAATTCCGCCGCACAATTATGTGTAAAACCGATTTCAAGAAACAAGGAATCACCAGATCGTGTTTGAGAAATAATCCGGTCTTTGTAAATATTGGAGCCAATTGCTTCTTTGCAGGGAAGCAATTTGTAATCAATAAGCTTTTGCGAAAAACCGTTTGACAATATCAAAGCACAAATTAGGAACGCAGCTGATTTCATAACCTGAAAATAGGAAAAATCATCTCTGATCGGAATCGCATTGACTGAAACCTGCGAATTGTTGATTTACCTAAGATTTTTAATTACAAGTAATTCGTAATTCGTAATTCGTAATTCGTAATTCGTAATTCGTAATTAGAATCTTACTCCATCTCAATCCCCATAATACACACATCATCAATCTGCTCCAAATCTCCTTTCCATTGAAAGAAAGTCGTTTTCAGAATCTCGATCTGCCGGTGAATCTGTTCATTTGAAATCTGAAGAATGAGGTTTTTGAGGTTTTTCGCTTTGAATTTCTTCGATTCAGGTCCGCCGAACTGATCTGCAAAACCATCCGTGATGAGGTAAATCCGATCGCCTTTTTCCAATTCAACCGGGTGGCTGGTGAACGGCTGCATGTCGAAATGCTTCCCGATTGGTTGCTTATTGGGCTTGATTTCGACCATGTCTCCGCTCGTTTTTTTCCAGATCCACAGCGGATTATTGGCCCCAGCCCAGGTGAGTTCATTCGACGCTTTGTTCCAGGTACACAATGAAATGTCCATTCCGTCAGAAACATCCTGGTGATTTTTGGACAATTCTTCCACGATGATTTCGCGGGTTTTATCCAGGATTTCTCCCGGGTTCCGTAAGCCGAATTCTTTCACTGAGCGATTCAGGGCATTGTGACAAACCACGCTCATCATGGCTCCCGGAACACCGTGTCCGGTACAATCCGCCACAGCAAAAATGATCGAATCTCTGGTTTCTTCCAGCCAGTAAAAATCCCCGGCAACGATATCTTTCGGTTCGTAAAGCACAAAATGGGAGGGAAGTACCCGCTCACGGAGCTGAAGCGAAGGAAGAATGGCTGTCTGAATGCGTTTGGCGTAATTGATGGAATCCAGGATCTCGTGATTCTTTTCTTCCACCTGCCGGTTTTTCAGTTCGATGATGATTTGTTGTTTTTTTACTTCTTTCCAGCGGCGGTAAAGCACGACTGAAAACACCAAAATGATAATCCCGACGATGGCAATTGCCCCGCTGATAATGAGCGCCTGTTCCTGTTTCTTTTTGCTTTCGAGTTTTTCCCTGATCCGGTTCAGGCGTTGATTTTCCCGTTCTTTGTCGAACTGGTAATTCATTTCTTCCTGGGTTTGCTTCCGGATATTTTCTTCGTTGGCCAGTTCGTTTTTCAAGTCATTGTATAACTGCAAACGCTCAAAAGCGAATTGGAAATCGCCGGTCTTTTCTCCCAGTTCCGATTGAGACTGATAAATGGATTTCAGCGTTTCTTTGGAACCCAGCTTTTTCGCAATTTTTTCAGCTTCGGATAAATAGTTTGCTGCTTTGTCGAATTGACGCGTTTTTACGGCAATAACTCCGAGGTTTAACCGGGAGATGGCAATACCAAGCGTTTGGTGCAGTTTTTCGCGCAATTCAAGCGATTTTAACTGGTAAAATTCCGATTTACCGTATTCTTTTGTTTCCTGGTAACAAACTCCGAGGTTGTTGTAATCGTCTGCGAGCCCGATGCTGTCATTCAGTTTCAGATCAATGGCCAAAGACTCGTGATAGTAATGAATCGCTTTCCGGAATTTTTTCTGATTCAGGAATACGATTGCCATGTTATTGAGCGAAACTGCAATTCCTTTCGGGTACTTGATTTTTCGCCGGATCTGAAGGGATTTTTGGTGATATTGTAATGCTTTGTCATCCAGGCCCTGGTTTCCGTAAATCAACCCGATGTTGCTGAGGATATCCGCTTCGTTGTTTTCGTCCTTGATCCGTTCAGCAATTCTCAACGCTCTGAAAAAGTGATTCAGCGCCTGCGGATAATCGCCTTTGTAATCATAAGCAATGCCGATATTGTTGTCCATCAGGCTTGCGATCGAATCAAAATCATATTTCTGCGCCAGCTTTACGGATTCTTTTCCGTAGCGGATTGCTTTGTCGTAATCACCGTAATACCAGCCGAATGCGATGGATTCATTGAGCAGATGCAGTTTCTGTTTGAGATTCTTTTCGGATTGTGCACGCTTGTAGAGTGAATCAATGCCTGTATTTTGCGCCCAAACGGGAACAAACAGGATCAATAGAGTAATAGTCAGCAAGCAGTTTTTCACAACGCAATAATACAGATTAAAGTGATAAGCTTTGTTAAAGAGAATAAAACATTTCGTGAGTTTTGATGATCGATAAGGGAAGTCTTGTTACTTTTGTACCTTCGCTGAAGCAGCTTCTGCACAAGCGTTTCAACACTTTTGAATAGAATGGAAATGGAATTGATCACCACATATATCTGCAAGGATTTTGATATCGGGATTCACAACAACATGTTCGGTGGAAAATTGATGTCTTTAATCGATGATGCTGCGGGATCATTCGCTTCTCAAGTGTGCGATTCACCGAATATGGTGACGATTAAAGTCGACGAGCTGGTTTTTAAAAAAGCAGTCAAATCAGGAGCGATTCTGAAAGTATACGGAAGGGTAGTACGCTTCGGAAATTCCTCCATCGAATTGTATATGGAAATCAGGAAACACAATGTATATACCGGAATCCAGGACCTGGTTACACATACCAATATGACGTTTGTCCGTATCGATGAAGAAGGAAAATCCCTTCCGATTGCGGAATACATCAAAAAAAGACATGCACGCAGAATGGAAAAATACGGAAAGGCTTTATTGCTTCCTACGGAAGAAGGCTTTTCTCACGAATAATTCCTTCAAAAAACCTTACTGCGAATTGGACTTCAGGTAGTGTTCAATGTGGTGCAGTACTTCTCTTTTCTTCCTTCTTGAAAGAAATACTTCAAAATGATTGGTTTTCAGACCAACATACCCGGAACCTCCTTTATCGGAACTGACGATGTCGTCCAGGTTGATGATCACCGATTGATTAGCACGGATCAGGTACGATACTTCGGAATAGTCATTCTCAATGCTGCTCAGTGATTTGGATAAAAGATAGGATTCTCCGTCTTTGCAATAGATCGTTGTATAACCACCCGATTGTCCGACCATGTATGCAATGTTGGAACATTCGACATAATAGGTTTTATTGTTTTTGATCACAGCGATTTTAGGTTGTTCAGCCGGAATTTTGACAGTGTTCAGGAGCTGCTTTTCATAAAGGCGTTTTTTTGCTTTTTCGACCGCCGCTGAAAAACGGTCTTTATCGATCGGTTTCAATACATAATCAATGACAGAGTGCTCGAAAGCCTGCAATGCAAACTCCTCAAACCCGGTGACAAGGATGACTTCGAATTTCCGGTTGTTGAGTTGTTTCAGCAAATCAAAACCGGTTCGTTCAGGCATCAGGATATCGAGGAATAACAGGTCGGTTTTCTCCTGGAGCGTGACGGAATTGATGAAAGTATCGGGATGATCTGAATCACCGATAATTTCAATTTCAGGAAAATATTTTCCAAGCATGATCTGGATTATTTCCCGGTTCGCATGTTCGTCATCAATGATATAGGCTTTCATAATTGATTGTGATAAAGTTTGGGGCTGAATGTAAACTGGACGCTGGTTCCCTTGTCGGAACTTTGAATTTCCAGGGATGCAACCGGCATTCCGAATTGTTTGTTCAGGGTGTCAATCCGTTCGCTAATGAGTTGATTTCCTTTTGAAAGGTGTTTTTCACTGGTGTTGTGTTTTTGAAAACCAGGACCATTATCTTCTATCCGGATCACTAATTCTTCCTGCTCATTGAGATTGAATGTAATTTTTAAAACAGGGTTGTGTTCCTGGAATTTCAGCCCGTGCCAAATCGCATTTTCCAGGATCGGTTGCAAGAGCAGCGAAGGAATAATGTAGCTCGTAAGCTGACTTTCATTCAAGTAAATGGACTTCAGAATGTCGAATTTGTTCCTGAAGCGCAGCAATTCCAATTCCAGGTAAGAGTCGACCAACTGCAATTCTTCCTTAATAGAAATGAATTGTTCTTCGCTGTAGTAAAGCGTTTTCCGCATCAGGTAGCTGAATTTCGCCAGGTATTGTGCGGCAAGGTCATTGTCTTCCCGGAGAATCAGCGCCTGGATTGCAGCAAGACCGTTACTCAGGAAGTGTGGATTGACCTGGGCTTTTACAGCCAGCAATTTGTATTCATTGAGTTTACTTTCCAGTTTTGCACGTTCGGCACTTCGTTTTTTACGCTGAAGCCGCATTGCCAGGCGGATTGAAAAAAGAATCAAAATAACTACGATGGCAATCAGCAGGTAAAAGAGCGTGCTTTGCCAGAAAGGCTCCTCGATGGTGAAGCGGTATTTCCGTGAATTTGAAAACTGGATTTTCCCATCAACAACCGGGAAAAGCTCCAGTTCGTAATTTCCGCTTTTGAGTGCTTCAAAGTTAATTTTCGTTCCTTCCGTGTACTGAACAAATTTGGATTCTCCGCTCAACCGGTAATACAAACCGAGTTTATTGGCATCAAAACGGAGAATGTCAAAATCGAATGAAAGGGGAATGTTGTAACCAATCTTTGAAGGAAGTTTTACCAGTTTTTGATTTCCGAGTAAAATTTCATTCAGGATGATCGGTGCTTTTTCTTCCTGGATTTCCGAACTGATTTTTTTGATAATTAAATCATCATCAATACAAATGAGCAGTTTTTTATTTACCGCGAACAGGTTTTGAATTTCTCCGTCGAACATTTTTGCCCAGGGAATTTTTCCTTCTCCGCTCCACATTTTTACAAAGATTCCGGTGTTTCCTGCAGCGATGAGTTGACCGTTTGTGAGAATCGCCTTTTTTAGAGAGACACAGGGAGCCGGAATTTTTTTGATCAACCGACCGTTCCGGAAATGGAAAATTCCTTTGTAGCGGGTTGCAATCAGCAATTCGTCCGGTGACAGTTCCTGGATTGAACTGATGTAATAATCCTGCGGGATGAGTTTGCTTTTGACCAGTTTATTTTCATTTCCATGATACTCAAAAAGACCATCTTCACTTCCGAGAAGCATTACCGAATCGTTGAGAAGATATTTACAGCGGATAAAAGGAACCCAGCTCAGTTGAATATTGGCTTTGGGAGCAAAGAGAAAAATATCACTCCAACTGATCCCATATAAGACTTTCTTTAAGTAAAAGAAGTTGTTGAAGCTGTTGTGGTAATTGGCATAGATAATTTCTTTTTTCTTCAGATCGGGAGAAAGCCTGTATATGCTTTTCATGGTGCAAACGTGCCATTTTCCGTCAATAAAGTCGATACTGCGTATCATATCAGGTGCCATGAGGTTTGCCTCCCTTTCAAATGGAATGGGATTCTGTAACTTAATAATCTGGTCGTTTTTGAGTTCGAATAATGTCCCGCTTGCTGATCCGATGAACGTATGCTGTTCGTCTCCTGCAATTTCTGTCGGAGCAATATGTTTGTATTCCCGTTCATTGATGTTGGAAGAAATAAAAATCCCTTTCTGGTTTAGGGAAACGGCAATACCGCCGTTGGAAAGCGGCGCTACTCCTCCAATCAAAGCTCCAGGAAAATGGATTTGCTTGTAATTTCCTCGGGTATCAAGTTCAATCAGTCCTTTGCTGGTTGCCAACCAGATCCGGTTGTGAAAAATTTCAGCAAAAAGAATGGATTCATACGGAAACTCCCGGATTTTTTCAGATCCCACTTCATACAGCATGTGATTGATCAGAACGAAGGTTTGATTCTTGTACCGGAGAATGTCCTCCCGGGAGTCAGAACTCGAAAGTTGATCGAGATAGAGCGTTTTATGATGAGATTTGAATTCGATGGTATAATGGGTGATTTTTTTTTTCGCAGGTTTATAGCGTTCAAAAGGAAATTCTTTCTTCGGATCATAAATAAACCGGTGTACGTCATCGGTCAGATAACTGGAATCTGTTGATATTTTTCGCGATTGAAACGAATAGTTGAAATAAAACAAACTGGAAAAAACAGCAAGACCTTTAGAGTGCCAATGCAGCTTTTTTAAGTGAATATTGTTGGGAACTTCCGAACCTTTTTGGATGATCGGGATGGCTTTGTCTCCTTTCAAACGGAAAATCTCGTTTTTTGAATTCAGGATATAAATTTTTCCTTTCGGATCTTTTTCAAAATCGTAAATGATTCTTCTTTCAAGCGGCAGATTGAGACAGATCGGAACAAATCTTTCCCCGTCGTATTTCATTGGTCCGTATTGGGTCCCGACAATCAGGTAACCGGCTTCATTCGTGTTGATATCGTAACATTCTTTTGAGAGTAATCCCTGGTGATGATCCAAAAATTTCCCATACAATTCCTGGCCGGCAGTGTAGCGGCAAAAGCAAAAAACAAACAGGAGGAATCCGACAATTTTCACAATACAAGAATAACGAAAAAAGAGACGAACTTTCGATATCGTCTCTTGATGATTTAGTCAATACTGGCCGAAAGTGAATGAAGAGTTATTGGAAGACTTTACTTTTTAATAGGGTAGCACAAAGAGAATCTATTTTGTCGGGATACATTGACCACAAAATGGAAGAATTGACCGCATTGAGAATTTTCATGGGTGATTTGAAGTAGAAAACCGCTTCAAAATGCGACTCTGAAGCGGTTTTCAAACCCGATGGCTTTAATCTTTAATTTACTGATATGTCATAAATCCATCCGGTGCCTGGATATTTATCAGGTAACAATTGCTGACTGATTGGTATTCCGTTTTCCGCTATATAAGCTCACAGAAATGCCGCACTCTTGATGATTCATTCGTGTAAGTCAAATAGAAAGCAATTTTTGTTTTTAATCGAGCCACCGGATGAATTTTTCGACCACGATTGATAGAAGAGGGATGAATTTCACTCCGGAGAACGAAAAAGTATCTGCAAATTGAGTTATCTTTGGGGACTTAAAAAAATTAGAAAACAACTTTTGATATGGAGCAACAAGCACCCTATAAGTCAAAAAATAATATCCGGATTGTAACAGCGGCTTCGTTGTTTGACGGACATGACGCTGCAATTAATATCATGCGCCGTATTATTCAATCTACCGGTTGCGAGGTGATTCACCTGGGGCACGACCGTTCGGTAGAAGAAGTAGTGGATACTGCCATCCAGGAAGATGCTCAGGCAATTGCCATGACATCGTACCAGGGAGGGCATACAGAATACTTCAAGTACATGTATGATTTATTGAAGGAAAAAGGTGCGCCGCATATCAAAATCTTCGGAGGAGGAGGAGGAACAATCCTGCTTTCTGAAATTGAAGAATTACAGAATTACGGAATTACGCGTTTGTATCACCCGGATGACGGAAGAGCGCTGGGCTTGCAGGGAATGATCAACGACTTGGTTGAACGTTCGGATTACCCGGTAGGAGATGTGTTGAACGGTGAGATTAATCATCTGGCTGAAAAGCATGTTCCTTCGATTGCGCGTTTGATTTCTGCTGCTGAAAATTATCCTGAAATGGCTGCTCCGGTAATGGATCAGGTTCATCAGCTGGCTGCTAAAAACGATGTTCCCGTTTTGGGAATCACAGGTACGGGTGGAGCAGGAAAGTCTTCATTGGTAGATGAGCTGGTTCGCCGTTTTTTAATGGATTTTACAGACAAGCAGATTGCTGTTGTTTCCGTGGATCCGTCCAAACGAAAAACAGGGGGAGCTTTACTTGGCGACAGAATCCGTATGAACGCGATTAAGAATTCCCGTGTTTACATGCGTTCTTTGGCAACACGTCAGTCGAACCTGGCCTTGTCCAAACACGTTTCTGAAGCTATCCAGATTCTGAAAGCAGCGAATTACGACCTGATCATCCTGGAAACTTCCGGAATTGGCCAGTCGGATACGGAAATATTAGATCACTCAGATGTTTCTCTGTATGTGATGACTCCGGAATACGGAGCAGCAACACAGTTGGAGAAAATCGATATGTTGGATTTTGCAGACGTTATTGCATTGAACAAATTCGATAAGCGCGGAGCTTTGGATGCGTTGAGAGATGTGCGCAAGCAATTCCAGCGAAACCACAATTTGTGGGACAAAAATGTGGATGAGATGCCGGTTTTCGGAACCATTGCTTCTCAGTTCAACGACCCGGGAATGAATACTTTGTATAAAGTAATCATGGATAAAGTGAAAGAAAAGACAAACGCTCCGCTGGAATCCAAGTTTGAGATTACTCGGGAAATGTCTGAAAAGATTTTCGTGATCCCGCCGGACAGAACCCGCTATTTGTCTGAGATTTCTGAAAACAACCGGAACTTTGACAAGTGGGTAAACAAACAAGTTGAAGTTGCCGACAAATTATATGGTTTGCAAAAATCCATTGAAACACTTCAGGCAAGTTCGATGGATGACAAAGACCGTTTGGTAAAAGGCGTTCAGGAAGCATTTGAAGCGGTGAAGCGTGATCTGGATCCGCACAACTGGCAGATTTTGGAATCATGGGAAGCTAAAAAAGCGTCTTATGCGGCTCCGGAATTTATTTTCAAAGTGCGCGACAAAGAATTGCGCATGGCAACTCATACAGAATCACTTTCCCACACACAGGTTCCGAAAGTTGCACTTCCGAAATTCAGATCGTGGGGAGATATTTTGCGTTGGTCTTTACAGGAAAATGTTCCCGGAGAGTTTCCATATACATCCGGATTATTCCCTTTCAAACGCGAAGGTGAAGATCCGACACGCATGTTTGCCGGAGAAGGAGGGCCGGAAAGAACAAACCGCCGTTTCCACTACGTGAGTTTGGGAATGCCGGCAAAACGTTTGTCTACTGCATTTGACTCCGTAACACTTTATGGAAACGACCCGGATTTAAGACCTGATATTTACGGAAAAGTAGGTAATTCGGGAGTATCGATTTGTTGTTTGGATGACGCGAAGAAATTGTATTCCGGTTTCGACCTGTCACACCCTGCAACTTCCGTTTCGATGACGATTAACGGCCCGGCGCCGATGCTGCTTGGTTTCTTCATGAATGCTGCAATTGATCAGAATTGTGAGAAATACATCAAGGCAAACGGCCTGGAGAAAGAAGTAGAGGCAAAAATCAAAGCGATTTATAAAGCCAAAGGGATTGAGCGCCCGCAATACCAGGGCGAACTTCCGGAAGGAAACGATGGTTTGGGATTGTTCCTGTTGGGAGTAACCGGAGACCAGGTGCTTCCTGCGGATGTTTATGCTGAAATCAAAACAGAAACGCTGAAGCAGGTTCGCGGAACCGTTCAGGCGGATATTTTAAAAGAAGACCAGGCACAGAATACGTGCATCTTCTCTACGGAGTTTGCACTTCGTTTGATGGGAGACGTGCAGCAATATTTCATTGAGAAACAAGTTCGAAACTTCTATTCGGTTTCCATTTCCGGGTACCACATTGCTGAGGCGGGAGCAAACCCGATTACGCAGTTGGCCTTTACATTGGCAAACGGATTTACATATGTAGAATACTACTTAAGCCGTGGAATGGATATCAATGCATTCGGTCCGAACCTGTCATTCTTCTTCTCCAACGGAATCGACCCGGAATATGCGGTAATTGGTCGCGTAGCAAGAAGAATCTGGGCGAAAGCACTGGCGAAGAAGTACGGAGCGAATCCGCGTGCGCAGATGTTGAAATACCACATTCAGACTTCCGGGCGTTCATTGCACGCGCAGGAAATCGATTTCAATGATATCCGGACGACTTTGCAGGCGTTGTATGCGATTTACGACAACTGTAACTCACTTCACACAAATGCATACGATGAAGCGATTACAACACCTACGGAAGAATCTGTTCGTCGTGCAATGGCAATTCAGCTGATCATTAACCGTGAGTTGGGATTGGCGAAAAACGAAAACCCGCTTCAGGGATCATTTATCATCGAAGAGCTGACGGATTTGGTTGAAGAAGCCGTATTAACGGAATTTGACCGTATTACGGAACGTGGCGGTGTTTTGGGAGCAATGGAAACCATGTACCAGCGTTCCAAAATCCAGGAAGAATCCTTGTATTACGAAACCTTGAAGCACAACGGAGATTTCCCGATTATCGGGGTAAATACATTCTTAAGTTCCAAAGGATCTCCGACTGTAGAACCGAAAGAAGTGATCCGTGCTTCGGAAGACGAAAAACAATACCAGATTACGATGCTGAGCGCATTGCATGCGAATCACAAAGATAAATTGGAAAGCATGCTGAGCGATTTGCAACGCACTGCGATCCAGAATCAAAACATCTTCGAACAGTTGATGGAAGTATGTAAATATGCTTCTTTGGGACAAATTACCAAAGCATTGTTTGAAGTAGGAGGTCAGTATCGAAGAAATATGTAATCTTAATTTCATAAGAATTAGAAAGGGCTGTTTCGGATTGAGACAGCCCTTTTCATTTTTACTCATTGCTTTGTTTTGTACCTGTTTAGTTTGTTCTCCGGCAGGTTTGACAATAAAATCACTACCGCCTGGTGTAGATGTAGGGTAGAATATGAAAAGATCTCTGATTGTTTTTTTTCTGTGTTACAGAACATTCGTTTGAACATCTTTTTTGTTTGATTAATTGTTTTTAATTGATGTGGTAACCTTTGTTTTTGTTTGTAAACGAACATTTTTTATTTAAAAATAAAAAACAAACTAAAATTTCAATTTGAGTTATTTAATTTTTTTGATCTCCATTCCACTGTTTTCAAGACTTATAAAAACTAAACAACTAGTTTTAGTTACTGTATTAAGAATTTAACAAAATTGATTTTGATTACCAAAGTGTTAAGTATACATTTGGGACACTTTAAGAACTATAACTTACAGAACTAAAAAATTTATGAAATTACTGCTACTAAGGGTTTCTCTCACCCTTGTGGTTGCGCAGATGAGTTGCTCGTCATTCGGGCAGACTGTCACGCAACAGCTTACCCCCGAACAAATTGCGAATAGAGTTTCCTACGTTTATGGAAATGATTTTGTGTTCAATAATCCTACTTTGGTTGCCTCACTGGGCAAATTAATGACCCAACGGATTGAATACCGGATTACTCCTCAGACAGATGGCGAAAAGTTTCCTTTGTTGTCTTCGTTTCCATTGATGAATAAGCATAACCAGGATATGACTCCCGTAAATGCTGAAACCTTTTCTTTGGAATCGTTTAATCCGTTGACATACAACTTCGGTTTCTTCAACGACCGTGCAATGATCATCCGTATCGATGGAACGGACTACCTCATGATTGTTAACCCTCAATAATTCCTGTGCACGATGAAAAAGATAGTGAACTTCATATTGGGGATGACCCTTGCCTGCAATGTGCTGGCGCAAGGCAGTGATGATTGCTCCGGGGCAACAAACTTAACGGTTGGTGCTACTTGTACAACTACACCTTTTACAAATAATGAGAACGGACAACCGGAAGCGGGAACACCCAACCCAAGCTGTATGACCGGAACAGAATCTTCGGATGTCTGGTTTCGTGTGACCGGAACAGGAGCAATGTTCCAGGTAACGGTATCCGGGACGGATAGAAGCGGAACCATTGCTGTTTGGAGTAATTGTCCGGGAACAACCCAGGTTGCCTGTATGAATGTTGCTTCAGGAGCTACCGGATCAATGACTTTCACCTCCGTTTCTGCAACAGTCTATTATATCCAGATTGTAAGAACAAGCGGTGGTCCCAATGCAGATATGCTGGGAGATATTTGCGTAACGTCTTTTACTCCTCCTGCAAATGATAACTGTTCGGGAGCTACGGCTTTAACACACCAGGCAAACGGATCGTGTACGACGGTTTCTTCAACTGTTGCAGGTGCTACGAGTTCCGGAATTGCCAATTGTGTGGGAACGGCAGATGACGATGTGTGGTTCCGTTTTACAGCTACAGGACCAACCGCAATCATCAACCGAACGACAACAGGCGGTTGGGATTCCGCTATAGAAATCTTTGCAAGCACGGGAGCAGCTCCCGGAAGTTGTATCGGCGCATCGATGGGTTGCCAGGATCCGGAAGGATCATTTACTGTTACCGGGCTTGTTACCGGGATGAACTATTATGTTCGCGTTTATACCTGGGGAAGTGGTACGATTCCGAGTAACCCGGCATTTACAATCTGTATTACATCTCCGGTACCGCCTCCTGCAAATGATAACTGTTCCGGAGCAACGGTTTTGACGCAGGAACCAAATGGATCCTGCACGGTAGTTTCATCCACAGTAGCAGGTGCAACAAGTTCAGGAATTGCTAATTGCGTGGGAACGGCAGATGACGATGTGTGGTTCCGTTTTACAGCTACAGGACCAACCG
>VFQP010002279.1_pt1 | contig 21979 bp, 29 predicted proteins | sample 3512351 | NCBI WGS metagenome assembly VFQP01 (sample SAMN10412372, study PRJNA504923) | tailings metagenome | isolation source: Relicate 1 Philex TSF1 revegetated site | place: Philippines: Tuba, Benguet | collected 2017-08-29
CGACTCGACGATGCCCAAGAAGTTGAACACGGGACCGCCGGGGTACACGGGGTCCTGGCCCGGCGGCGTGCTCAGCGCCCGGTCCAGCGCCAGAGGCAAGTGCTGCGGGCAAGTGCAGAGTGCGCGGTGCAGCGCGGCCAAGGCCTTCCTCGTCCGCGCCCAAGGTGGCATATGCGCTGGCAGAGCAAGGTCACAGCAGCACAGGCACCACACGCACGTGTCCCGTGGCCAGCGACCCAGGGTCCCGGTAGTCCTGCAGGCGGCGGGTCTCGGCAAACGCCATGAGCACCAGCATGATCCACGACAGCGACACCTGCGGAAAGCGCGGCGAAAAGCGCAGCGCTGAGCGGGGACGCTCGCAGCGGCGGCGGCGGCGGCGCACACGGGCACGCTCGCTACGCCCGCTCACCGGGTCCATGCCAAAGTCGTAGTCCTGGCCGGCGGGGGGCAGGAAGCCCGTCTTGAACCACACCACCCCGTGCACCTGCGCCATGCGCCACACAGCGTCCACCTCTGCTCAGAAAAAGAGGCCACCCCTGCGTGCCCAGCCAGCACCAAAGAGCGTGGCGCGCGGCCCCCTCTCCCTCACCTCGGGGATGATCTCCTCGTACGCCAGCACCTCGGGCGCCAGGCACCCCACCACGCCAAGCATGGCCCAACGCCCATGGATCACCTGCAACCACAGCGCCAGCACCGCCACGCCTCGCCTGCGTCGTGCCCTCACACACACAAGAGAGGGCCGCGCCCCCCCGCTGACGTCCCCCACCCTCGACACCCCGCACCTCGGCGTAGCGCAGCCACCGCTGGTTGACCAGCCCCGCCTCCCCGTTGAGCGGCGAAAAGAGGCCCAGGGGGTCAAAGCCCATGTCGCCGGGCAGGCTGCCGTCCAAGTACTGCAGCGACCCCTGGTCAGCCAGCACCAAGAAGTCGCCCGACGCCACGCGGCGCAGCATGGACCCGCCGCCCCCGGGCAGCGCCAGCGCCCCCGCCCCGCCGCCCTGCCGCCCCGGCGGAACGCCCCGCCGCCGGCCCGCCGCCGCCGCCCTCCCCGCCGCCGACGGCGCCGCGCCGCCGCCCGCCGCCGCACCCAGCGCCGCGACCCCGCCGCCCGCGCCGCCGCCCCCGCCAAAGGCCGGCGCCGGCGTGGCCACGCGGATCTTGCTGCCCCAGTTTGTCGAGTTGAGCGCGGCCACCGAGGCGGCGCCCCTGCCGCTGGCGCTCGCCGCGCCGGCCCCCGCGCCGGGCGCGCCCCCACCCACCAGGTCCCACCCGCCCCGCGCGCTGCCCGTCAGCGCCGCGCCCACCACGCCCTGCACGGCAGCGCCCACGCGCCCGCTGCCTGACGCCGCGGAGGGCAGCGCCGCCGCCGCCACCGACCCGCCTGCGGGGCGAGAGGGCGCGCGGGCGGGCGCGGCGGGCCGGGCGGCGCGGCCAGACGAGGCGCCGCCGCCGCCGCCGCTGCCTCCACCGCCACCGCCACCAACCCCGCCTCTCCCAGGCCCCAGGGTGTTGGCGTCAATGACAAAGGTGCCAGCGTTGCCCTTGCTGATGACGAGCTTGCTCTCCTCGGCGCGCGCCTTGAGCCGTTGCAGCGTCAGGAAGCGCTGCGCAGTGGGGGCCAGGGCACGCGCGCGCCACGGGGGGGATCCATGCGTTGCGGCCAAGGGGCCTTTTCGGGGGCGCGCGGACTTCACGAGCGCTGCTGAGCTTTGCTGCAAGCTGTCCCGGAGCCGTTTGTTCGTCTGCCTGACTCTGTGCGAGTGCGTGCGGGTGCGTGTGGGGATGGTTGAAATGGTGGCGAAAGAGAGAGTCCAACAACAGCAGGCGCACCAGCACCGCCATCCGAGCACGTCAACAGGCACCAAGAAGAACAAGCCCGCAAAACAGAGTTTGGCTCCGTCCGTGCCCAGCACCGCCCCAACCCCAACCCAGGCGTGGGCCGAGGGCAGCCGCCGCTGCCCTCTTCACGTGATCAGCCTCTGGGACGCCCCGCGCAACGGCGTTCACTGCAGCGCCCCTGGCGGCTGCTGAGCCATGCGGTACGACGAGCCAGAAATGCCACTCATGATGGGCGGGGGTGAAGGCGTGGACTCCTTGTCCACGCCCTACGCACGCAGCACACGCACGCAGCAGAGGGGCGGCGCCGCGGCCCTTGGCTCCAGGATCTGACACACTCGCCCACGGGAGCGGGAGCGGGTGCAAGCACGCTCACCCGCACACCCCACAGCCCCCAACACCCAAAAAGAAAGGATGCAAGCAGGCACGCAGCGTGCGCACGTGCGTGCTGTGCGTGCCGTGCCGCCGCGGCGTGGCGCCTTTGTGCGCTTTCGAGCTTTCTGCAGTCGCGCGGCTGCGTGGCTGAGCGGAGCAGCTGGCCTGGGGCTGTGTGGGAGAACACCAGCCGTCGTGACGCTTTGCCTGGTCGCCCTCTCGTGCTGCTGGCGCCAGCCCAACCACACCTGGCAGCGCCGCGCTCACCTGGAAGCGCAGGCCTCTCCCCTCGCCCACGATGCTGAGCAGCCACAGCGAGCACACGAGCGAGAGGAAGTGCCCCAGCAGCATGTTGGTGGCGGCCTGCAGCGGTGCGAGGGGAGGCAGCCAGCGGCACGCGCCAGGGTGAGCGGCGCCTTGGCAGGTGACACGCCGGGCCCTCCTGCCCCACACGCGGCGCCCCAACCAGCACCACGACCGCCGCGCCGCGCCACACCTAGCCCACCTGGACCAGGAAGACGTCTAGCGCCAGCACTGGGTTGTACACTCCTGCGGCGCTGGCGATGAAGGGGTTGGCGCTGGCGTTGGAGAGCGTCTTGGCCACCAGCACGCCCACCAGCGCCTGGATGCCCAGCAGCGTGGAGCCCAGGCCCAGCAGGTTGATCATGGCGCCGCGCGTCACCATGTCCACCACCTGCGCCACCCCACGCGGGGCCGGGTCACCCAGGTCTGGGACACACAGTCGCAGGCGCGTGGCTCCAGATTGGCCGGCCGCCTGTTTCTCGGCGGCGTGCCACTCGCTCACCATTTGCTTCTTGATCTTGGGCACGTTGCTGCCGGGCGGCGCCTCGAGGTAGCGCTGCATCTTGAGCCCCGTGCGCGTGTAGCCCAGGTTCCAGAACGTGCTCAGGAAGCCGGCCAGGATGCCGATGAGCGTGAGGTAGAGCGACGCGCGCGGCCCGCTCTGCGCGTGCGTGCATGCGGGTGTGTGGAGGCCGCATCATCCGACACATGCGCGCGTCGCCCGACCCACGTCCCCGTCGTGCACGGCGCGAACGAGGATGCGGCGCAGGCCGCACCTGGGAGGTGAAGGCCACGCTGAAGAGCAGGATGACGGCGGAGACGACGCTGAGCGTGAGCTGCACCCAAAAGCTGATCCACCCGTAGCGCTTGACGGCCGTGGTGGCGCGAGCCAGCGCCTTGCGAGCCGCCTCGCTCATGCGCTCCGGCATGGTGGACTCGGAGGGCAGGGTGCCATCGGCGCCGCTGTAGGCCGCCGTGCGCTGCTGCTCGCCCCGCTCGGCGTGCGCCACTGGTCTCGCTTGTGGCGCACGATCCCACCTTGGCGACACGGCCAAGCCGCCCGCGCGGCACGCCCAGCCTTGCGCCGCCGATGGACACTGGGCTTGCCGCGCTGATGCCGATGGCGCCGCTGCTGGTGCTGCTCCTAGCGCGGCGGGAGGTGGCGCGAGGTGGAGGGCGCGGACGCAGGTGCTGCTCGTCGCCGAGAACCATCGGCCCTGCGGCACGCGCCAGCTGCTGCTATGCCGCCCAAGAAGAGAGGTGCCCGCCGCTGCTCCGCCAGCAGGCTGCTGCGCAGGCTGCTGGGGGAGGATCGCGGCCATCTCGCCTCCACACGCACTCACAAGAAGAATCACAAAGCTTTGCCTGCCTGTCTGCTGTCAGTGCTGCAAGCGTGTCCTGTCGCGTCCGGATTGGATGCGCAGCGAGCGCACGCACGCACGCGGCTTCCACACGGAGGTATGCGCATGCCCACGCGGCGACCGCACACGCGACACACAGCGAGCGAGCTGACGCGCTCGGCAAGATGAGCACAGGGACCTCCTCCTCCAGCGACATGTGGCGGACGGCCATGGCCGTGCGCGCAGCACGTGAGCAACGACTGCTGCGGACCGCACGGGCGCCACCCAGGCATGAGCCTCACAGTGCACGATGCCGCTGCTGCTGCCGCTGATGCCGTGCAGCGCCTCCTGCCGAGGCGACCGGGCAGCAGAACCTGCTGGAGCACTTCAACCTGGGCTACATCGCCACCATTGCCGCCAAGGCGCGCAGCGTCAACTACCTCAACCCAGACGACGTCAAGCAGTTCGACACCATCGGCAAGCTCAGGGGTCCGCCAGAGTGCAAGCAGCTCTTCAGGCAGGGCGGCGCCAACCCGCAGGCGCCCGGCCCAGATTGCCGCTGGGACTTGATGCCCATCTCCCGCTGGCCCGCCCACACATACGACTTCCACCCCTTCCCAGCACAGGGCATCAAGCAGGCGTTCGCCCTGCAGCCGGGCACCTCTGCGCTGCCCGAGGTGCGCGTGATCATGGGCGCGCGCTGCAGCACGACTACGGGATCCTCGCGCCTGTGCTGAGGCCCACGCCAGCCACCACAGGACGAGGGGGACTTGTACCTCTCACGGCACGCGCACGCGCTGCTCGTGGCGTGGCTGCAGGCCGACCGAGGGGAGGCGGTGGGCCCCGACCGCGTGCAGCTGGCGCAGCTGCAGCAGGGCGCGGGATCCGTGGGCACCCAGCAGCAGCGTGGGGGGTCGGTGGAGCCAGGCGCAGGCGCCGAGACGGCGCTACAGTCCGCCAGCCCGCCGCCCCAGCCGCAGCTTGGGAGAGGGCGGCGCACCAAGAAGCCTCGCAGGGCCGGCGGGAGCTTGGACGGCGCAGGCGCCTCGGAACACACGACGTGATGTGGGTGCGCTTGGTGTTGGCATTTGCATGCGGTCGATGAACGGGGCGAGCAACCCTGGGGCGGCACACACGCTGCAAGCACACGCGCATCAGCGTTCACGCACTCCACACGCACACACTCTGCAAGCGTTGAACACACCAGAATCTGCCGCTGAGCGTGTATGTGGTGGAGGCTCGGGCAGGCGGTGCGCCAAGCGGTGATCGAGCCGGCGCTGCACGCTCTGCCCGGCGCGCAGCGCCTGAGCGACGCCATCGCTGGTGGCTGCGCTGCGGCATCACACCTGCCGTGGCCGTGGCAAGTCGCGCGATGCTCGACCTCGCCAGCGATCCAGCAGCAGCTCAAGCACGCTGCTGCTGACCAAGGCACCATCACTGTTGGGGAGCAGCACCAGCACCAGCACCAGCAGAGGCGCAGCAAGCGGCGCAAGGCGCGGCCCCGGGGTGACGCCACCCCCCGCCCCGCAGCAGGATCGTCACCCACGGCGGCAGCCGCGCTCAGCCCGCAGCAGCTCCACTCCTCCCTCACATCAGCGTTGCTGCAGCTGCAGCAGATGGGCGTGTCGACGGCGCTGCACGGCGTCAGCACGGCGGCGCCCGGCACCGAGGCCACCACGTCCTCGCAGCAGCCCCTGCTCCTGCGGGTGGCGGCTCAGGTCGCGCCTCAGGTGCACCAACAGCACCAGCACCAGCACCAGCAGCAGCGGGTGCACCTGGAGCCCGTCATCAGGCGGCCGCCCCCGACCACGCGCGCCAGAGCCCACTGCATCGGTGCGCCCTGGTCAGCTCGCGCCCTCAGGGGCATGCAGGGTGCACGACCTCGGCGTCACGTGGACGCCGGTCTGCTGTGCTCCACCACCTGCGCAGGCCTGGAGATGGACGTGGGCAAGGTCAAGGAGCAGTTCGTGCACGCGCTGCTGCACAGCTCCAACGACTTTGCCGTCTTCTCCACGCACGGCCTGCTGCAGCACGCCAACTACTACCGCACCATGTATGGCCGGGCGCACCGGCCCGCCGCCGACCAGCAGCCGCACCCGCACCCGCAGCACCCGCACCCACCGCAGCAGCACCACCCCAACCACGACGGGCACGACGAGCAGGTCACGCGGGTGAGCACCCACTGTGCACGCTGCGGCCTCATCTCGCAGCCAGAGCTGCCAGTGCTTGGGCTGCCACATGTCAGCGCGCGTGCGTGCGTGCGTGCGTGCGGCCGCGTGCACCTGCTCGTTGCAACGCAGCCCATGCCCCTGTGCGAGTGCGTCGTGGTGTACGAGTTTGGCGCCGCCGTCTTCTTCAGCTCGTTCGCCGGGGCGGGCCAGCTGCCCCCGCAGCCCTCGCAGCAGCACGCCGAGCCGCCCCAGGGTGGCAATGGAGGGCCTTCCGGGGGCGCCGGCGCCAGCGGCGTGCCCCCGCCTGGCGTGCTGGACCGGCAGCAGCAGGACGAGCTGGAGCAGCTGTGCCTCGAGGTGCTCAAGCCCTTTGTCATCAAGACGCCGCCAGAGGGCACGCAGCTCCCTCCGCCCGAAGGTGCGACGTTGAGGCGAGGTTGAGGCGCTGTGGCAGGACGTGGGGTGGGTCGCCAGAGAGGGGTGTGTGCATGTTGTTGGCGTGCGCAGAGGTGCGGCTGGCCGTGTCGTCGGGCATCCGCAAGGAGCTGCAAAAGGGAGGAGAGCTGCTGCAGCTCAAGAGGGTGAGCCTGGCACGCTGGCAGAGACGCGTGCACAGAACCGCGCTCACCTGTGGGCGCCACCGGGGGGGCCGCGAGCAACGCCGCTGCTGTCCTGCTGGCTGCGCCGTGCCTGGGCGCAGTGGGACCAGGGAAGCGTCGAGGCCATCTCCCGCATCATGGGCCAGTCCGTGGCACTCGACATGCACACCGAGTGAGTGGGTCTGTGGTTGGTACGCGGGTCAGCGCAGCAGCGCGCTGAAGACTGCGTGCGGCGTGCGGCACTCACTCGGGGCATCCACGTGCGTGTTGCAACCTCCCCGCAGCATCACGGACGAGAAGCTCTACCAGCTCGAGCAGCTGATGCAGCAGCTGGTGCAAGAGGTGAGGCGCCCGGGGTTGTGGCACGTGGGCCATGTCCTGGCCGGCGCACGCACCTGTTGCCGCTGACGTACTGCTCCGTGTGCGCCCCGTGCCTGCCCTCCCTGTGGGCGCAGTACCGCGCGCCGCGCCACCGCCGGCTCCTGGCGCGCATCATGGCGCTGCCGCCGTGGCTGCTGTCTGGGCACACGGCCGCCGGTTCCTCGGCCGCCTACATCAACCAGGAGGCGCAGCTCGTAGAGTCCAGCGCCCTCACCATCATGGTCAGTCGCAGGCCTTGATATCAAACGGCGCCTGGTGTGCATGTGGCCGACGCTGCAACGCCTCTCTGGTCGGGTCGCACGTGCGCGCAGGTGATCAACCGCCTGGGCATCCTGGACAAGGTGAGACCAAAGTGCAGCTTGCGGGTGGCCAAAGAGAGCCGCGCGGCGTGGCCCTCACCGTGTGGCACGCTCCAACCGCAGGACCACACGCCGTGGGAGAGCGAGCAGCACGACGAGCTGTGGCAGGTGTGCCTGCCTGTGGTGGGCGTGTTCGTGGCCGGCTGAAACGTCCTTATCCGTGCACAGGTGCAGACGACACGTGCTCTCTGCCTCTGTGCGCCGCGCCCAACGCCCTGCAGAGGCTGCGGTCCTTCTTCACCATTGACAAGCGGCTCTCCCACCTGCTGCGCAAACTGGAGCAGCTGGAGCAAAAGACCGACCACCTCATCTCGCTCAAGACGGACGAGGTGCGCCCCCCTCGTGCAACCGCACGTGCTCTGCGTGCTGCGCTGGCAAAGCCTGACACGTTGCGCTCGCCCATGCTTGCCTCGCAGCGCACCATGTCGGTGGAGCTGCTCATCTGCGGCCTGATCTTCACTGAGATTGTGCTCAACGTGCAGCTCGGGGCGCACAACCACCCGCCGCTGCCGCCGCCCGTGTGACGACAAAGCATGCTAGCGCGGTTGCCTTGCCCATGTGTACATAATCGCTGTCCTCCTGCCGCTGCACCATGCTCGCCTTGAACACGAGGCCAAGGTCTTTTCAAGAGCAAGAAGAGCGCACGCAGAAACTGGTCCACGATCACAAGGTGTCTCTGCTGCGCTGAGCCGAGTGCAGCCCTGCGCCTGCCGCCGCGTGCCGCACGTGCATGTCGTTGCCGGGCGCCAGCAGGCCCGCCTGCTCCGACAGCCGCAGCAGCTCAGACGCCTCGGTCTGAGCAGCGTCCCCGTCGCCTCCCGTGTGCGCCGGCGACGCGCGCAGAGACGCCCCATCGCCCCCCAGCAGCGCGCCGCCGCCTGTTGACGTGTACGGCGTGCTCTCCCCTGAGCTGCGCCTCCGCCCGTGGTAGTGGCTGACGTGCGCGTGCTGGCGGTGCCTGTGGCTGCCGCTGCTGCTGCGGTCGTCGTCGCCGCCGCCGTCCACGTGCCGCTGCTCCGCCAGCAGGCCCTGCTGCTCACCGGCAAAGACCTGCGCACCAAAGCATCACCAGCAGCACACAGTGCGCCTCACGCCATCCCATTCTCTACGCAGCGCGTGGCGCGCCGGCAGTCCAGCGCCCTGTGCCCCCGCGTGCCCACACACAAACTCACGTTTTCCAGCTCCACCACGGCCTGGCCCTTGGCCTCCTTGCGCGCCTCTCTCCGGGTGCTGGCGACCGTCACGGCGCACGTCGCGCCAAAAACTATGAGGCCCCCAACCCAGGTGGCCCAGCCCGGGGCCGCCACCACGCCCGACATCCACCCGAGCAGCGTGCCGAAGGCGGGCTCTAGTTGGAATGCCAAGGACACCTGGGGGCGCACAGCCGCGACGCAGGCGTGGCGTGAGCAGTCGCGCCCTGGTGCAAGCGCTGCCCAGCGCCCACCCGCAGGGAGCACGCTGTCCTCACCGTGAGAGGCGTGAGCCAGCGGAGCAGCGTGTTGAAGCCCGTGTGGCCAACGATGCCAGGGAAGACCGCCAGGTAGGTGATCTGCAGGGCAGCAGGTGCTGTGCGTGTGGGCGCACACCCCGGCTAGCGCCGCCAGCACGCAGCCACTCATGCACCACCCCGCCCCCAAAGAGGCGCGCTCACCCATCCTGCGTAGCGCCCCACGGCCAGCCAGCCCACCACGCCGCCCGCCCCGCCCGCAAACAGCTTGGCGCCCTCGAACAGCGCGGCGCACAGCGTGAGCAGCAGGGCCGCCAGGCCCGTGACGGCAAAGGCGTACACAAAGACCGGCATCCACTGGCGCAGGCTCCGCCCCGCCTGCGGCGAGGCCACGGCACAGGGTGGGGTGTGGGGCGGTGGGACGCTCACACCGGGGCGTCGTCACCCACCAATGTGCGCCTGGCCACAAGTGCCTGGCCACTCGCCTGGAGGTAGCCGATGAAGACGATGGCGGCCAGCAACGCCGCCATGTCCCCCGCCACGGTGACGGTGCCGCTCTCTTCGTTGCCCCTCGGGCCCAGCGCCAGCAGCATTCCTCCGCCGAACGCCACCACGCTGCCCAGGACCTCCGCATTGGTGATGGGCTGGCGCAGCACGCACGTGCCCAGCGCGATGAGCACGGGCACCGAGCACACAAAGAGCAGCGAGTGCGCCAGGGAGGTGTGCTCCAGCGACCAAACCCACGCGCCAAAGTGCACGGTGAGGCACAGGCCGCTGAAGGCCAGCAGGCGCCAGCTCGCCAGCGCCTGCGCCCGCTCCTCCGGCCTCTGCGAGAAGGCAGCGCGGTGCGCGGCGCGGTGATGGCGATGGTGCACGAGCCTGGTGTGCAGGCACCCAGGTGCTCACCATGTGCTTGTGCCACTGAAAAACTGCGCCCACGAAGAGCAGCACTGACGCCAGCTGCAGGCGCCACGCCGCCAGCGTGATGGGGGGCACGTCGCGCATCTGCTCGAAGACAGCCCCCGCTGAGGAGATGGCCAGCACGGACGCCGCCAGCAGCGGCCACGCCAGCACCGGCACCACACGCTGCGGCCGGAACGGGTTGTCCTCGGCGAAGGCGTCCTGGTGCACCACGGGCTGTGCCTCCAAACGCATCCATTGCTCGTCGCCGGGTGCATACGGCGACTCCCGGGCGCCGCCCCCCAGCGCGGCGCGGCTCATCCCTGTCTCCTGGCCGCCCAACCTTGTTGCGCACGTCACGGCTGCGGCCGCATGCTTCTGCTTCCGGCGCACACGTCACGCCTGCAGACGGCTGCTCCTGGAGCTAGGCCGGCATGCCGCCAGTGCTGGCACCCACAGCACTGCAGCCATCACGCCATCACGCTGGCAGCACCACGCGAGCTGTCCTCTCGCGAGAGGTGCACCTCTCGTCTGGGGCTTGGCAGGTTGGCAGCAGAACGAAGAGGAGCAGCACCGCACGACAGGAGCGAGGCCGATGGCTTTCTGCGCCGCAGCAGCGCTAGAGAGCAGCGTGTTGCGCGCGTCGCCCGTGCCCTTTGCTAGCACCGGCGCCAGCAGCAGCGGCGCCAGGCCGTGCAGCGCGGCGTTCGCTCAGCCGCCCGTGCCAGCTCCCTGCTGCTCGCTGGGGCGCAGCTCGAGGCGCAGCCGCCGCCAGATTGCCCACCTCCTGGCCACCCAGGGGCGCGCAGCTCACCGACGAATGGCGGTGGCTGCCGGCGCGGTGGCCGCTCTCGACAGCGGGCTCAAGACGTATGACTACGACCAGCTCTCGCCTGCCGAGATCAAGGCGCTGCTGCAGCGCCCGCGCATCGACTTTACCTCCATCCTCAGCACGGTGCGCGGTGTGGCCACCTCCCCGCACGCACGAGAGCGGCAGCGCGTGTGCTGCACGGCAGCGCGTCAGGGGTGATGAGTGGCGTGGGTCTGCTGGGCCACGGGCTCCACGGCGCGACGAGCGTGGGCGCAATCACGCGATGGCGGCGGCGCGCGAGTGTGTTGGTGGCCCCCCAAGGGGCGTGCCAGCAGCAGCAGCAGCAGCGGGAAGTCCAACATTTCAGCTACCCCGTGGCTGGTGATGGACCTGCGTCGCGCAGGTGGCTCCCATCGTGGAAAAGGTGCGGGTGGAGGGCGACGAGGCGGTCAAGTACTTCACGGCCAAGTTTGACCGCGTGCAGCTCGACACTGTCTGCGTGCCCATCGAGGTGAGGGAGCTGACTGACGTCACGTGGGGCCTTGACCCAGCGGCGCAGCGACGGGGTGGGTGGGTCACCCGTGCGTGCCGCCACCATGAAACGTCCTGCGCGCAGGCGCTGCCGGCGCCCCAGCTGCCGGCAGAGGTGACGCAGGCGTTTGACGTGGCGTACAGCAACATCCGCGCGTTCCACGAGGCGCAGCGCACAGAGGCGCTGGAGGTGGGTATCGCGCTTGCCTCAGCGGGACAGCGCCCACGCTATGCCAACCCAAAGGAGCTGCCTGGCGCTCACGGGGCACACCACATGCACGCGTGGCCATCGCAGGTGGAGACCATGCCCGGCGTCAAGTGCCGGCGTGTGGCGCGGCCCATTGGTGCCGTGGGCGTGTACGTGCCGGGAGGCACGGCAGTGCTGCCCTCGAGCGCTCTCATGCTGGCCGTGCCGGCGGCCATCGCCGGGTGCAAGACCATTGTGCTGGCCACGCCCCCGCGGCCTGACGGCTCCGTTACGCCAGAGGTGCTCTACTGCGCGCGCAAGGCGGGCGTGACGCACATCCTCAAGGCCGGCGGCGCGCAGGCCGTGGCGGCCATGGCCTGGGGCACCGCCACGTGCCCAAAGGTGGACAAGATTGCGGGGCCAGGCAACCAGTTTGTCACGGCGGCCAAGATGCTCCTGCAGGTCCGTCTGCGCTTTTGATACTTGTGCAGGGGGCGAGAGAGGTGCATGGCGCGGCATGGTGCGGTGATGCGTGCGGTGCCGGTTGCTTGGGCGTGCGCAGAACTCGGAGGCGATGGTGTCGATCGACATGCCGGCGGGCCCCAGCGAGGTGCTGGTGGTGGCGGACGCCGGCGCGCACCCCGCCCACGTGGCGGCCGACCTGCTCTCACAAGCGGAGCACGGCCCCGACTCGCAGGTACGCGGCGCGGGGTGGGGTGGGCGCCTGAAAGAGGGAGGCCAGGGTGCTTATCATGAGGAGGAGCTCCGGTGCCCGCGCAGCGTCCTTTTAATGCGGTGTGCTCTGCGGAGCACGACTCAGGGCCCCGTGAACGCACTCATGCCCACTGCGCAGGTGGTGCTGGTGGCGTTGCCGGGCGCCGACCTGGAGGCCATTGGCCGCGAGGTCACCAAGCAGTGCGATGCGCTGCCCCGCAACGAGACGGCGCGCAAGGCGCTCTCGCACAGCTTTGCCGTCAAGGTGCGTTGCTGTGCCGCCACTCCCAAGAGTGGGCACGAGGGGTCGGCCACCCTCACCGGGAGGAGAAGAACGTGAGTGTTTGCCGAGTGTGGCACGTGCGTGTGCATGTGGCCGCAGGTGAGCAGCGTGGACCAGGCCATTGACTTTTCCAACATGTACGCCAGCGAGCACCTCATCGTCAACACAGAGGACGCCGAGGCGTGGCTCCCGCGCATCGAGAACGCCGGGTCGGTGTTCCTGGGCCGCTGGACGCCAGAGTCGGTGGGCGACTACGCCAGCGGCACCAACCACGTGCTGCCCACCTACGGCTACGCGCGCATGTACAGGTGGGGTGTGTGGCCGTCAGAGAGCACCGCCAGCGCGTGCCGCCCATTGCGCTCGCCCCTGGCCGCCAATCTGACGCGCCAATCTGACGCGTGTGCTTTGCTCCTGTGCGATGCCTGTGCGCAGCGGCGTGTCGCTGGACAGCTTCCAGAAGAAGATGACGGTGCAGAACCTGAGCTTGCAGGGGCTGCAGAACCTGGGGCCGGCCGTGGCCAAGATGGCCGAGGTGGAGGGGCTCGAAGCCCACAGGCGCGCAGTCACCCTGAGGCTCGGAATGGACTGAGTTGCTGCTGCTTGCTGCGCGCTGCTGCTGGTGCTGCCTGCGGGTGCAAGTTGGCCATGCAGTCGCCAAGGCCTCCCCTCCCGCCTGTGCACACGCAGCCATCGCACGAGATGAAGTCGCACGCGCACTGCAGCAGCGGCCGCAGGCAGCAGTGCGCATCGTCGTCGGGATGCCGCTCCTCGCACCAGCCGCCGCGCACGGCACCTCTCCCCCCACAGCAGCAGCAGCAGCGCGGCGTGGCTTGTGAATCGATGAGCGGTCGCGGTCGAGGTGGCCGTGACCGCAGCCCCGACTTTGGCGGCGATGGCCTGCTGATTGGCGTGGGGCCGGGCGGGGGAGGCCGCCAGGGTGGAGGCCTCAACAGAGGAGGCCAGCAGCCTGGCGCTCCTCCCAAGCTGGTGCTGCCTGGGCGCAGCGGCCCGCCCTCTGGAGGCGGTGGAGGTGGCCGCCTCATCATCCCCGACAAGGTGGGGCGCTTGGGGCCGCGCGGCGGTGCGTTGCCAGGCGGGATGCACACGAGAGCGCTCGAGCTCTCTGCGCCTGTGGCGCCACGCAGGGGATGGAGAAGATCCTCTCCGAGGGCGCCGAGGCCTTGGGCCCAGAGGTGGTGACGCTGACGGGCCCCAACCGCTACCGCCCGCCCGCGGGCTTCATGAACGAGCAGCCCGACGACAACAGCCAGGTCCGGGGTGGGCCCGTGCACTGCACGGCTGGCACACCACGCTCATGGCAGGCGGCGTCCCCTCACAGCGTCCCGCGCTCGGCCCCATGTGTGCGCAGTTTGCGTCCATGCCGCCAGAGGTGATGATCAACAAGCTGAGGTCGCGGGCGGGCAAGTGGCACCAGCTGGCCAAGATGCTCCCGGTCCTGGCGCAGGCGCACTACGACAGCAACGCCATCGACGAGGTGACGGGCATCACGCCGGCGCTGCAGGTGAGCTGCGCGTGGTCCACCCTCCACCTCGGTCCTGGTGTGCTCGACAACCCATCCCGCTTGCATCCCGCGCCGTTGCTGGTGTGACGCAACATGCGGTGCCCTGTCCCGGGTCCCTTGCGCATACCCGCACCACGCTCGCGCCGGCAGAACCGCTGGATGGTGGCGGGCACCGTGTACGACTCGCTGGCGGCGTCGGGCCAGCTGTCGCAGGACCAGCTGGAGCGGTTTGACCAGCGGGGCGACGAGCTGCTCTTACCCTTCAGGTTCCTCAACCAGGTGAGGGCAGTGACCCCCGGTGCCGTTGGCGGTGCTGCGGTGGTGCGCAGTGACTCCCACCTGGCTTGGGAGTCTCAGCCTGGCTCTCCGCCCTGAAAACTGCTGCGCAGGAGATGCGCGTGGAGGCGGCAGAGTACATCCTGGAGCTGGACCTGGACCCCTCGGTGAGGCGGCCTTTAGGCCTCGTGCTGCTGCCACTGCCGTCGCGCACGCTCCTCCTCTCGATGCGCGCACGCGCACAACCATCTGCATGGGCCGCTGCACGTGCCTGCAGGAGTGCGAGGTGCTGGCGCGCGCCATGAAGGAGTGGGAGCGCCGCCCCCTGGAGCGCGCCGGCTTCAGCAACTCCCCCGGCGACTGCATGTCCTTCAAGCACCTGCGCGACGTGCGTGCGTGCGTGCGGTCGCGCACGCCTGGGGAGCCTCGCCTGGGGACCGCGCACACGAGCGCACTGCAGTGCTGTGGCGACCTGCCCTGAGGCGCACGGTGGTGGTGTCCTGCATGCACGCGCTCGCGCTGAGTTGTGCAGGCGCTCGAGTGCCGCCGGCTGGAGGACGCCGAGGTCAAGATGGAGCTGGCGCTCAACACGGCCGTCACGGACAGCGCCAGGGAGCGAGTGGTGAGCCGCACCCACCCGCGCACTGGGCGCACGGAGGGGAGCGCCTGGCGGGCGCCGCCGCTGAGCATCTGAGCGCGCCTCGGTGGGTGCAACGCCGTGGCCGCAGTTCGAGACCTTGACGCTGCTGCGCAACGAGGTGGCGGGTGGCGCGGGCGTGGGCGGCGGCGAGTCGAGCAGCGGCACGGGCCTGGCCAGCCTGCTGGTGCTGCGCCTGGACCCCGACGAGCTGGGCTTCAGGCCCATCCCCGTGCTGGGGCCCTTGGGCCAGGTGAGCCGCCTCGGAGCGACGCGGTGTGCTTGCGTGCGTGCGCAGCAGTGGGTGGGGGTTGCACACACCGCTGCTGGTGGTGGCCGGCGGCACCGATTGGTGCGTGCGCAGGTGGCGGCGTCAGAGCTGGAGACGGCGCCGCGCACCAGCCAGGAGGGCGCATTTGGCGCCTTCACCATCGGCGGGCAGGACGCCGCGTGCACCTGGGTGGTGAGCACCTGGGGGGAGCGGAAGGCGCCCGTTGCTCGTGTGCGTGTACCCAAGCTCAAGGCGCTGACGCGGCTCACCTTCGCGTTTGTGGCGCTGCCGCGTCGCAGGCGCTGCCGCAATGGAAGGCCCTGGCCATGATGCGCCACCCCGTTGCGCTGTCCATCTCTGACTGCGCCACCGTGCCGGCCATCCTGGCGGGCGCCAAGGCCAAGGTGCGCAGCCACGCTGGCGTGGACGAGCTCCGCACACGAAGGCAGCGGCGCAGCACGGGTGCATCATGCCCCCACCGCGCCGCGCGCGTTGCGTGTGTGCTGCGCAGACGGAGGAGGACCGCAAGCGGCTGTCTGGCGCGGGGCTGGTGGTGGCGGACAAGGGTGAGACGGACCCCGACGACGTGGACACGGGCAGCTATTACCTGGCGTCTACGGGCGGCCCGGGCACCAACGCCAAGCTCTCGCTGGTCGAGGGCGCAAAGGTGCGGCAGCGGCCTTGGCACCAGTGTGATCGTGGCGGCGAGCACCACAGCACTCTATCAACAGCACTGCTGCGCCACGTGCTGATGCTGCGCAGGTCAAGGAGCGCGGCCTGCACGCCGTGGCGACCGTCGCGTTCGTGGCGCGGCCGCCGGCGAGAGAGCAGCCCGTGGTGGGCTCCGACTCCCTGCTGCAGCTCTGAGGACCTGCCCTTCCTGAGGCCGCGTATTCTCCTGCCGTGCGCGTTTTAACCGCATGGGCGGTACATCGATGCGGGCGGCAAAGCTCCAACACGCAACGTGCGCCGAGCGAGCACACACACGCCAAGGCGCACGCGTCCTCTTCCTCCTTGTCCATTCACCGAGAGAGCGCGCGCGGTCACAGAGCGGAGAGCGCAGACAGGATGCAGCTGCACGCACAGCGGCAAGGCACGGCGCAGCAGCAGCGGCAGCAGTCGCGCGCGCTGCTGCTGCGCCCCAATGGCGCTGCAGGCGGCGTCTTGGTGCGCTGCAGCGCGCAGCAGCAGCCCGTGTTGAGCGCCCGACGGTTCGTGTGCTCGGCGGGAGGTGCACCGGCGGCGAGCAAGGGCCTCGCGCCACGCGGCCGCGTGCAGCTGGTCGTGCGCGCGGCGGCGGCGGCCGGCAAGCCGTGGAAGAAGAAGGACTGCCGCCTGGTGCTGGAGGACGGCAGCGTGTGGGTCGGCACCTCGTTCGGGGCCAAGGGCACGCAGGTTGGCGAGGTGAGCACACACGGGCGCGCCGCGCCGCTCAGGAAAGGGGCGCACAGGCGCGCTACGATCTGCGCGCGTCGACGGTGTGCCCCCTTCTGCGCTGTGGCGCTCGCGTGCGGCCGTGTGGGGGCGGCGACATCGTGCGTGCGCCACCCTCCCACCGTGGGCGCAGGTCGTGTTCAACACGTCGCTCACCGGGTACCAGGTGAGCAGCGACGCCAGCAGCAGCGCATCGCGCCCTGCAGCGGCGGCTCGGCGTGCGGGGCAGGGCGCGAGCGCGGGCCACGAGCCGAGACCAGGGCTTCACGCGGCCGATCCCTGCACGCTGGGCGTTCGCGCGCAGGAGATCATGACAGACCCCAGCTACAAGGGGCAGTTCGTGGCCTTCACCTGCCCGCACATTGGCAATGTCGGCATCAACGAAGGTGTGTGCACGCCCAGGTCTGCAGGACTCCCCCGCGACAGCCGAGGGGGCGCTGCAGCAGCGGGAGCAGCACAAGCGCCACACGCTTGTGCCAACGCGCCGCTTTGCGCAGAGGACATGGAGAGCGACAAGTGCCACTTGGGCGCCATCATCGTGCGCGACCACTCCATCACCGTGAGCAACTACCGCGCCGCGACGACGCTCGACGCCTACTGCAAGAAGCAGGGCGTCATCGGCATCTCGGACGTGGACACGCGCGCGCTGACCAAGGCGCTGCGCGACACGGGCTGCCTGGTCGGCGTCATCAGCACGGACGAGAGCAAGTCGAACGACGAGCTGCTCGCCATGGCCAAGAGCTGGACCATCGTGGGCAAGGACCTGCTCTCGGTCGTGTCCTGCACGCAGCCCTACGAGTGGCGCCAGGTGCGCAGAGCGAAGGGGGGCGCGATGTGGCAGCGCGCGCAGCGCGCGTACCGCCGCGGCGGCTGACGGCGTGTGCGCACGAATTCCCGCACGGTGGCCTGCTGCTGCAGGGCACCACGGCTGAGTGGGAGTTTGCGCCCAAGGTCAAGCAGACGGGCGGAAGCGCGCCCTTCCACGTGAGACGGCAGCTGCCGCGACAGCCGAGCACTCCCACGCCCTGGTGTTGAGCCTGCCTCCTCAACAGCCTCCTCGCCGCACGGCACCACCTTGTGTTGGCCCGCAGGTGGTGGCATACGACTTTGGCATCAAGCTCAACATCCTCCGCCGCCTGGCGTCGTTTGGGTGCCGCATCACCGTGGTGCCCGCCACCTGGCCCGCCGAGGAGGTGCTCAAGCTCAACCCGGACGGCGTCTTCTTCTCCAACGGCCCTGTGAGCGCCAGGGCAAAGGGGGGGGGGGGGGCTGCGGACGCCCGGTCGCTCGCTCACCAGTATGACGCACGCGCCGCTGCCCAGTTGGGGAGTAGCGAGCCGCGCAGCGTGATGGTGGTGCGTGTGCGCTGCTCCTCGCAGGGCGACCCCTCGGCCGCGCCCTACGCCGTGGCGAACGCCAAGGCCATCCTGGGCAAGAAGCCCGTGTTTGGCATCTGCATGGGCCACCAGATCCTGGGCCAGGCCTTCGGCGGCAAGACCTTCAAGCTCAAGTTCGGGCACCACGGCGGCAACCACCCCATCCGCGCCCCAGGCGGTGAGCCTTGCGGTCAGGGTGGCGGGTAGAGGCAGCGAGCTAGGCGGACGCCGGTCATTCACGGTGCACCTGCTGCGGCGCTGCACCCGCACGTGCTGCTGCCTGCAGGCCGCATTGAGATCAGCGCGCAGAACCACAACTTTGCCGTGGACCCGGCGACCCTCCCGGCGGGCGTGGAGATCAGCCACATCAACCTCAACGACGGCACCTGCGCAGGTGCGGGGAGGGGCGCAGGACGTGTGCAGGCAGGCAGGCAGGAAGGGGGCCGCGCGTCCCTGTTACGGGGCGAGGCGAGTGACAGCTTGTTCCTGCGTGCCATGCCGTCACATCGCACTGTGGTCCTCGCGCAGGCATGGTGTGGAAGGACAAGCAGGCCATGACCATCCAGTACCACCCGGAGGCCTCGCCCGGCCCGCACGACGCCGACGTGTGCTTTGAGCAGGTGAGCGCCTGCGCTGTGATGCGTTGCGCCTGCCGGGGAAGGGTGCACGCCGCTGGGAGCGCCGGCCGCCGCAGTTGGGCGAGATCATCCTCAAGATCAGTTTGCGCCGCTGCTTGTTGCTGCGTGCTCCCCTCCGCAGTTTGTCGAGTGGATGAAGGCGTCGCGTGAGGCCAAGGTCCCGGCCTGATCCAGGGCTGGGGCGGGGGGCGTGGCGGGCCTCCAGCGAGTGAGCTGCGTGCGCCGGGTCACGCTGGCGTCGCAGCGATTCTTTTCCGACCTGACGGACCTGGCGTGGTGTTGTGCTTGTGAAGAGCGAGCTGGCTGGCTCTGCTGCTCACTTTGCGGGACGAATCCTCTCTCTGCAGAGGAGACGGAGCTGAGCAGCTCACGCGGGTTGCGTTGTTTGTGCGCACCCGTTCAGCTGATGCCTCGTGTGCGTGCTGGGGCGTGCTGCGCACAGACTGGCCGCCTCCTCCATTCTCATCGAGTCCATCCCGGCAAACTTGCCCGGAAGGGTGCCTTCAACCTGCAACCCCCATTTGCATCCGTTTGGTGCAGCAGCCGCGGCGTGCGCCTGCGCATCTGAGTGTGTGTGGTGAGCGCGTCTAGCAACGCTGGAGCTTGAGCAGTGTGGCAGTTCACAGTGCGAGTAGGACACAGGACGCTGGAGATCTCGCCCGGACGCGCTGCAGCACGCTGTCAGCTGCGCGTCATCTCATCAGCCGCTCCGCGACTGGGAGGGTGGCCCGCCTGGTCCCGGCGGGCTGTCGGGCGGCCCGCTCATGGCCGCCACCTGTGCACAGCGTCACGTGTGCGGGCGAGAGGCGCGAGAGCCGCTGTGCGTGAAGCTGCTTTGTCAAGGGAGCACCTGGCACGGTGCGGCGGCTCGGTGCACTCGGTGGTGAGAGCTCCCCTCACCCGCGCTTCCTTGTGCTGCTTCTCCAGGTCGTACGGGTACTGCACGCGCAGGGAGCTGCGGCGTCACCAGGAGGCACGTGCGACACGGTGATCAAACGGGTGTGGCAGCCAAGACAGCGCCACGCTACGGTGGCGCTGCGAGCGCGCCGCACCTGGGCTTTTGCACCGCCGGGTTGAGCGGCTGGATGAGGCTGGGCGGGCAGAGCACGGGGCGGAAGTCCACCAGGACGACGCCCTTGCCTGCGCACGCGTCGTACGGCGTCACGTGCGCGGGCAGAGCTTCTCGCGTTGCTGCACCAACGCGGCCCTGTTCAAGAGCAGCTCCCCAGACTCGCTTACCGGGGTCGGCCATGCGCTGGAAGGCCCACACGCCAAGGTCCAAGTGGGCCATGTCCCCGCAGCACCACCGGCGGTTGCTGTGGGCGTTCTCAGGCTTGTCACAGGGGCTGCGCGTGGGGCAAGCACGCGCAGATGCACCGCAGGTGGTCCGCGGCGGCCAGCGCAGAGGCGCAAGGGCGCTGCGTGGAAGACGTGCAACGCCAGCGCACCAGCTGTCGGTGATCATGACGGTGATGGGCGCCGTGCTCTTGCAGTCCTTGGTGCGGTCGAGCTGCGAGCCTGCGCGCGCACCAACGCAGCCGCGCACCACAGCGTGGGGAAATGAGGGCGGAGCCGGGGTTGCGCGGCGCCAACTGCTTGCTCCAGAGCACGGCACGCACCAAAGCCGTCCTTGAAGGTGCCCGGCACGCATCGGACCTCGAGGCATCGCCTGCACGTCCACCAAGCGCACGTGGGCGGAGCAGATGGAAGGATGCGCGTGCGCGGGGCGGTGCTGACCCGACACGGTGGAGCACGGTGCACCCAGGACTCCGCTCGCTTGCCTGCCCACACGCTGCTCAGTGGCTCGCGTGCCAGGGCAAAGGTTCACGGCTGCGCCAGAGGGAAGGGGCACAGATGGGCTGGGTGGTCGGTCAGCAGCGTCCCGTGGATCTCACATAGTCTGCAGGCGGGACGCTCGCACGCACTCACCCGCACGAACCGGCAAAGTCGGGGTGCCCGTCGTTGAGCGCCGTCACCATCCTGCGACGTGGGTGGGTGCATGGAAGCGAGCTGCGGGTGGTGCCTGGCAGACTCTCTTGAGGGGCTGCAGCTGGACCCGTTCGGTGGTGCACCGCGACGCGCACCAGTTGTTCTTGTCGCTGCCCATGCGCGAGCCCAGGTACCCAAACATGCACGAGCCTTGGTGCACGGACATCCACGGCGCGTCGTCGTACCTGCGCAGGCAAGCATCAGCAAAGCAGTGGTGGTTCTGCTCCTCTGTCTGGTGGCCTGAGTCTGCTTCCTGAGCGAGGTGAGCGTGAGGACTGCCGCACGATCTCACCAGGTTGCGCGGCCCCGCTGCCAGCCGCGGGCCACCGGGGCCGAGCCGACGGCGAGCACCATCAGCAGCAGCGCGACAATGCTGCGGGCGGCCATCGTCGTCCGTCCTGCGGAGGTCGCGGGCGTTGCGAGCGTTGCGACCCGGCGATCATCGCGCTCGTCGATCATCGCGGGGCAAGCCCGATCGCGCGCTTGATACTGCAGCAGCACGGCAGCGCGCGCGGATCCCTCCATCCCCTGGGCGCGACGTCCACCACCACCAGAGCTCGCTCACTTAGTGGCAACAGGGGTGGGACAAGGGGCTGCCGAAGAGCGGCCAGCAGCACTGACACTGCAGTAGTGCGCTCCGAGGGCAATGCGCGCAGCGGAGCGGCTGAGCAGTCGTCGTGCTCCACAGCAAAGCCCGCAAAAAGCTCTTTCCCCATGGAGACGACCACAAGCGTCCGCACGCGGCGCCTCCGCCACCACCACTACGCGCCCGACACCAGCCGCCATGTTCAGCGTTGCCTCGCCCGTCGTGCGGGCTCCCGCGGCGAGCCGCCCCGAGGCGAGTGCGGGAGATGGAGGGGGCCGAGCCCAGCAGGAGGAGCTCGAGCAGCAGGCCAGCGCTTTCGCCAACGCGCGCAGAGCTGTGGCAGCGCAGCAGGCTCGCCCCCAGCCGCGCTCGCCCCACCCAGCTCGTCTGTTTGCGGCGGCTCGGCGCCTCTGGGGCCACACGCTTGTAGTGCTCGCCCGGCCGCACCAGCCCGCCCGGCCGCTCACGCCGCTCCGCACCCGTCTCTCTGCCGTTGGCGCAGGTTGCCTGCGAGGCCAAGGCTGCTGTCTGGAAGGGCGCGCGCAAGGCCGAGCGCAAGCGCCCCATCAAGGTGTGCGCCGCTCGTGCCCGTCGGGGCAGCAAGGGAGCGCGTGCGCGCATCCACCTCATGCTCATCAACAGCTTGCTGCCATCGTGGCCCTGTCCTGTGGCGCGTGCAGTACACGCCGGCGGACCGCAACCGCAAGCCGGCCGTGTACCCCGCGCAGCCAGCGCCGCCCCCAGAGGTCGTCGTCCTCAGCAAGTGAAGAGCCCAGCAGTACCAACAGCACATGTGTCGGGAGGAGGCGTGAAGCGGCGGCGGCAGCGAGGACGAGATGAGATGCGGCGGTGCCAGCGCGGCTGGCGCCAGCGGCTCCGGGGCGCACGTGCAGCAGCAGCAGCAGCAGCAGCAGCAGCAGCAGCAGCAGCAGGGCCTCCAAGGAGCAGCCTTCTTTCTGGGTGTGCTGCGTGGGTGTGGCGCGTCCCCAGCGCCGATTTTGCTCCCCTGTAGA
>VFQP010002280.1_pt1 | contig 21979 bp, 20 predicted proteins | sample 3512351 | NCBI WGS metagenome assembly VFQP01 (sample SAMN10412372, study PRJNA504923) | tailings metagenome | isolation source: Relicate 1 Philex TSF1 revegetated site | place: Philippines: Tuba, Benguet | collected 2017-08-29
ACGACCAGTTCCTTCAGCGCAGCCATGCAGTCGCGGAGCAGCCGATGGTCCTTGGCATAGCCAAGCAGCACCATCATCTCGTAGCTGTAGACCATCGGCGGGAAGATGCCACCGAAGCCGTCCTCGCCGTTCATCCGTTCCTCGCTCCACTTCACCGCGCGTTCGATGGCCTTGCGGCGCAGCGCACGCGGAATCAGCGGCTCCGCGTGGCGAACCACGCGATCAAGTTTCAGGAACAGGCCCTGCAAGCCGCGCTTGCGAGGGAAGAATCCGGTTTCGAGTTCCGGTGGCGTAACGAACAGCTCCGGCACATGGATGCCAAGCGGGTTCCTGGCGCGCGCGCGCATTGAACACAGCACCAGCAACGGCACCATGGTCGTACGGGCCCAGTAGGCAACCTTGTCCATGTGGATCGGGAACCAACGCGGGAACAGCACGAATTCGACGGGCATGAACGGCGTGGCGCGCCAGGGCACTTCACCGAACGTGGCCAGCAGGATGCGTGTAAACACATTGGTTTTCGCAGCGCCGCCGTGTTGCAGGATGACTTCGCGGGCCCGCACCATATGCGGTGCATCGGGCGAATCGCCGGCAGCCTTCAGTGCAAAGTACGCCTTGACGCTGCATGAGATATCAACGTCGCCGCCGAAATACAAGTCCCATGCGCCGTGTCCGTCGAGCCGCTGCACCGCGCGCAGGTAACGGGCCATGCGGGCCTGCAGCGCAGTATCGATCTCGTCGACGAAATGCATCATCAGGATGTATTCGGCCGTGATCGTGGCGTCGGATTCGAGTTCGAAACACCAGTGGCCATCGGGGTGCTGCAGATCCAGCAGCGCATCGCGTCCGCGGGTCAGGGCGGCATCGAGATCCGATGCCGTAAAGTCTTGTGAGGTCATGCTTCTGATTCTGGGCGACGGTGGGTCATCTCTTCGAGCTGACGTACCAGTGCCGTGCGTTGTGCGGGGTCAATCGTGCGATGGCCAAGCAGATCGGCCAGCCACAGGCCGTCGGCTGCCAGCCGGCATAGCAACAGGCGCGTGGCATCGTCGCACTGCGCCGTGTCCTGCTGGAGCGAGGCCGCTTCCCATTCCTGGTAAGGCGTACGGAATTCCGGGCGGGCCATTACCAGCATCATCGCGGCCTTCCAGAGCTCGCGTTCGCCGACTTCGACAAAGCCATCGGCCGACGTACGCAGATAGGCGCGCGTATTGCGGCCATGCGCTTCACTATCGGCCGCAGCCAAGGTGGCCACCTGGCTCATGAAATGCTGGAGCACCTGGTTCGAAAGCGCTTCGAGCAGTTCCTGCTTGCTTGAAAAATGATGCTGCAGTCCGCCCTTGGAAACCCCGGCGCGCGCCGCCACGGCATTGAGCGTGACGGCACCGATGCCTTCCTCGACCAGCAGGTCGATGGTGGCAGCGATCAGGCGATCACGAATCAGTTGCGGTTGTTTGGGGCGGCGGTGGGCTTCACTCATGGCGCAGGAAGATACCATCCGGACGGATTGTTTGCAATGTTACGTCTCGGACGCTTCCGATGCCTCGCAATTGTCTACATATGTCTACATGAGGGTTGGATCCTCAAGGCCAGCCGGCGCAAACCGTTAGTGCGCGCAGCTTTGACCCATCTGTACACACCATGCTCAGCAAACTTTCGATTCGATTCCGCCTCAATGCAGCCCTGACCGTGCTGGCCGTCCTGCTGACCGCAATTGGCGTCATCGGCGTAGCAGGTATGCGCGCCTCCATTGCCGACATCAAGGAGATCTACACCAACCAGCTCGCGTCCACCCGCATGGTGGCGGCGTCGCAGCTCAATGCCGCGGTGGTGCGCACCACGCTGGACCGCGCGGTATTTCATCCCGATGCCGCCGACGTGCCGACCACGCTCGACAAGGCGCTGGCCTATCGAGAAAAGTCCGAGAAGGCGTGGAGCGCCTACCAGGCGCTGCCGAAATCCGCGGAGGAGAAGCAACTGACCGAGAAGGTCGAGGCACTGCGCGCTAAATTCTTCAAGGAGGGCGTCGAGCCGCTGGTGACGGCATTGCGCGCCCATGATGCCGCTGCTGTGGACCAGCAGGTCATGACGCGTATTCCGCCGCTGTTCGTGGAGCTGACCGCCGCGGTGACGGCGCTCGAACATATGCAAAGCGACCAGGCGCAGGGACTGTACGACAACGCCACGGCGCGCTCGCAACGTTTTCTCTGGCTGGTGATTGGCGCCATCGCGCTTGGCATCATCGGTGCGCTGGCCTGTGCGGTCGGTCTGCGCCGGGCCATCTCCGAGCCGTTGCTGCGCATGCTGGACAGCTTCGGCAAGATTTCGCAAGGCGACCTGACCGAGCGCATCCGCGTGTCGAGCCGTGACGAGATGGGCGACCTCACTCAAGGGTTGCAACAGATGCAGTCCGGGCTGATCGATGCCATCCAGACCATGCGCGGTGGCAGTGACGCAATTGCTACGGCAACGCGCCAGATTGCGGCGGGCAATCTTGACCTGTCGCAACGTACCGAGCAGCAGGCCAGTGCGCTGGAGCAAACCGCGGCCAGCATGGAGCAACTGACAGCGATTGTGCGCCAGAACGCCGAGAACGCTCACCAGGCCAATCAATTGGCCAGCGCGGCATCACAAACCGCATCGCGCGGTGGCGACGATATGCGCGACGTGATTTCGACCATGGGCGGCATTCAGCAGGCCTCGCGCAAGATCGGGGAAATCACGGCGGTGATCGAAGGCATTGCGTTCCAGACCAATATCCTGGCGCTCAATGCCGCAGTGGAAGCGGCGCGCGCGGGCGAGCAGGGGCGTGGCTTTGCGGTGGTGGCGGGCGAGGTCCGTGAACTGGCGCAGCGGTCCGCGGCGGCGGCCAAGGAAATCGTGCAACTGATCAACGATACCGTAAGCCAGGTAGAGGCCGGCACGCAGCAGGTGGACAAGGCGGGCACGACCATGCAGGACCTCGTGCAGGCCGTGGGCCGCGTAACGTCGATCATGGGCGAAATCAGCACCGCATCGCGCGAGCAGAGCGCGGGCATCGACCAGGTCGGCAAGGCCGTAACGCAGATGGACCAGATGACGCAGCAGAATGCGGCGTTGGTCGAAGAGGCTGCTGCAGCCGCCAAGGCGCTGGAGGAACAGGCCGATCTGCTGCGCGCGTCGGTATCGTCGTTCCAGGTGCCAGTGGCCGCATAAAAAGTAAAGGGTAAAGGGGCTTGCGGCCGGTCGACGCGCTACAGCGGCGCGAACCGCACGCGTTCATCCTCGAGCCGGCCGTGGAACATCTCGGCCGGCCGTGCCCATGGCGATGTGTCATGCGGCCAGATATGAACGTAGACGGTCAGGATCTCGCCGTTCTCGCTGTGCTTTGATTCAAATACCCGCCGATACAAACCGCCCTTGTAGTGGCGGTGCGTGGCCAGTTGCAGCGCTTCCGCCTCGCTGGCCACCTTGTAGCGCGGATTCTGGCCTTCGCCAAATTCACTGACCAGCGCGAATGCGTTGGCGATGGCGGCAATGTCCGATTCTTGCATGCTGGGCTCCCGCTTCAGTCGACGATAAACAGTTTTGCGCCCGATACGGTGCGCGACTGGTGGGCTTCGGCATCGTCGCCCACCTGGTAGCTCATGCCGGGCCGCAGCACGAACGTCCTGCCGTCTTCCAGCGTGGTCTCCAGTTCGCCTTCGAGGCAGAACAGCACGTGGCCCTTCTTGCACCAGTGGTCGGCCAGATAACCGGCCGAGTACTCCACCATTCGCACCCGGATGCGGCGATCGCCTTCACCAAAGAATTGCGTATGCCAGTAGGCCACACCGGTTTCGCCCTGGTGTTCGGTGCGCTCGACCTGCGCCCAGTCGGTTGTGCCAAAGGCGAATGCATCCATCTTCATGCTGCGGCCCCAGTATATGGAAATAAGCCCGGCATTCTACATCCGGGCGTTTCCAAACGTTCCGAACCTGTCAGGCCATGCTCAGCCACTTGATCCATCCCGCAATGGTCACGATCGAAACGATCGTGGACAGCACTACCGCTGACGAGACCGCGGCTTCGCCCGAGCGGTAGCGCAACGCCAACAGATACGAGTTGATGCCGACCGGCATGGCCGCGAACAGCGTGGCCACGCCGGCGTACGCGGCCGGCATGTCGAACACGTGGAACGCGATCAGCCATACAAACAGCGGATGCAACAGCAGTTTTCCCACGGTGATGGCTGCCGCCGCACCCAGGCCGTCGCGCAGCTTGTACTGGTGCATCGACACGCCCAGCGAGAACAACGCACAGGTGGAAGCGGTATCGCCAAACGCCTTCACCAGCGTCGCCACCACGCCGCCGAGCGTAATGTTCGAGATCCGCAGCGCGCCGCCCAGGAACAGCGCCAGGATGATCGGATTGCGCGCCAGCCGTTTGCCAACTTCCAGCAACCGGGCGCCGATGGAACCGCCATCGCCACGCTCGATCAGCACGGTCGCGGCTGTCATCATGATTGGCAGGTGCACGGCCAGCAGCAGGAACAGCGGCACCTTGCCGGCGTCGCCATATACCGCCAGGATGATGGGTACGCCAAAGAACACCGTGTTCGACTGGCTGGCGGCAAAACCGCCAATCACGGCCGCACGGCTATCGCTGCGCTGCCGACGCTGCATCAGCATGCTCAACAGTCCCCATACCAGCGCACAGCCGCCAAAGTAGGCGATCCAGTATCCAACGTGGATTGCCGTACCGTCGTTGGGCTGCGCCAGGGTCTGGATGATCAGCGCGGGCACGGCTACCGCAAACACGTACTCGGACAGTCCTTCGCCAACGCGTTGAGACAGAATGCCTGTCGCGGCGAGTCCCCAGCCAGCCAGGACGATGGCAAACATGGGCAGGATCAGCAGGGCAAGGTCCATCGGAGGGGCGTCGCATGCGGTTGGTTGCGGAACAGAGCCGCAATGGTGCCACGGTCGTCCGACCGCCGCAAAACATGGCTTTTCATGCAACAAGCCAATTTCCACTACGGAAGCGGTGTGCCCCGCTGCAAACCTTTGTGCAATTCCTGAGGCACGATCCCCACCTGCCGTCTGCCAGCGCGCATACTTACGCCCTGATCCTCGCCCCTCGGAGAATAACGATGACAAAGTCCGATCCCGCATCCGCCACGCCAGTCGAAGCAATCCAGTCAACCGAGCCGCCCGAACCGCAGGCGGTATGCAGCGCTATCACCCGCAGTGCGATCTTTATCGTTGCCACGATCAAGCCTGGCGATGGCAATGCCGACACCGTGCGTGCGTGGTGCGCGGACATCGCTGGGTTGGTTCGCTCGGTTGGGCAGCGGTTTCCGTCGGCGACGCTGTCATGCGTGTGCGGCTTTGGTGCCGAGGCCTGGGACAGGCTGTTCGGCGCGCCGCGGCCGGCTTCGCTGCACGTGTTCCGCGAGTTTGGGTCGGGCGCGCGTACTGCGGTGTCCACTCCCGGTGATCTGCTGTTGCATATCCGCGCGGAACAGATGGACCTGTGTTTCGAACTGGCGGCGCAACTGATGGGCCGGCTTGGCGATGCGGTATCGGTGTTGGACGAAGTACATGGTTTTCGCTACTTCGACCTGCGCAGCATGGTGGGCTTTGTCGACGGTACCGAGAACCCGACTGGCCGCAAGGCGGTTCAAGCCACGATCGTTGGCGCCGAGGATGCCGGGTTTGAAGGGGGGAGCTATGTGCTGGTGCAGAAGTACCTGCACGATCTGGCTGCCTGGAATGCGTTGCCGGTGGAGACCCAGGAGAAGATCATCGGTCGCAAGAAGCTGTCCGATATCGAGCTCGATGACGAGGTCAAGCCCACCTCAGCCCATAGCGCGCTGACGACAATTGTCAAGGACGGGCAGGAGGTCAAGATCTTGCGCCACAACATGCCGTTCGGGCGTCCGGGCATGGGCGAATTCGGCACCTTTTTCATCGGATACGCGCGCTCGCCCGAGCCGATCGAGCAGATGCTGGAAAACATGTTTGTCGGGCGGCCGCCGGGTAACTACGACAGGTTGCTGGACTACAGCACGGCGGTAACCGGTTGCCTGTTCTTCGTGCCCCCGGCCGACATGCTGGAGGCGCTGGCCGAACGCCATCCGTAAGTCGTTCCAAGCCGATGCCACGCGCATCGAATTGCTGCTCGCACGTGCCGACGACGCCATCGGCACGCCCCCCCTTACGCTGAATCCCACGAAATCACGCCCGTGACGCTCATAGTGTTCCGCTATGGGTGGCATTGGAAGAATTGCGTCGTGCACCGGTTGCGCTCGCCTATATTGGACGCGACGATGCGCGCATTGAGGCAGTGCAAGCCAGGCGGCAGACCGGCTGGTGCGCATCGACGAGATGGCGAAAGTTGACGCCATGCAGCATGAGTGTTGGGTATGTCCCCTCAAAGGAGAGCACGCATGTCAAACGAAGCAAAATGCCCGTTCGTGCACGTCGCGGGCGGCGGCACAACGAATCGTGACTGGTGGCCCAAGCAGCTAAGGCTGGACCTGCTCAGTCAGCACTCCAGCAAGACCAATCCGCTGGACCAGGAATTCAACTATGCGCAGGCTTTCAAGGGCCTCGATTATGCGGGATTGAAAAAGGATCTTGCGGCGTTGATGACCGATTCGCAGGAATGGTGGCCGGCGGACTTTGGCCACTATGGCGGGTTGTTCATCCGCATGGCATGGCACAGCGCCGGTACCTATCGGATTGGCGATGGACGCGGAGGTGGTGGCCGCGGCCAGCAGCGGTTTGCACCGCTCAATAGCTGGCCCGACAACGTCAGCCTGGACAAGGCGCGTCGCCTGCTTTGGCCGATCAAGCAGAAGTACGGGCAGAGCATTTCCTGGGGCGACCTGATGATCCTGACCGGCAACGTCGCGCTTGAAACCATGGGCTTCAAGACGTTCGGGTTCGGGGGCGGGCGCGAAGATACGTGGGAACCGGACCACGATGTCTACTGGGGTAATGAAAAAACCTGGCTGGGCGGGGATGTCCGCTATGGCAAGGGCGCTGCCGGCCAGTACGACGACGAAGGCACTATCGTGGCCGACGAGGAAATCCACGGCTCCGAAGCCAGCCGCACCGATGGCGGCCGGAACCTGGAAAATCCGCTTGCCGCAGTGCAGATGGGCCTGATCTATGTGAATCCGGAAGGTCCTGACGGCAACCCTGATCCGTTGGCCTCGGCGCAAGACATACGCGACACCTTCGGACGCATGGCGATGGACGACGAGGAAACCGTCGCGCTGATCGCCGGCGGGCACACATTTGGCAAGACCCACGGCGCCGGCCCGGCCGACAATGTGGGAGCTGAGCCCGAAGGCGCCGATATGGAGCTTCAGGGCCTGGGTTGGAGCAGCAAGTTTGGGTCGGGCAAGGGCGCGGACGCCATTACCAGCGGGCTGGAGGTTACCTGGACCTCCACGCCAACGAAGTGGGGTATGGGTTACTTTGAAAACCTGTTTGGCTTCGAGTACGAGCTGACCAAGAGCCCGGCCGGTGCCCACCAGTGGGTGGCCAAGGGCGCCGGCGAGACCATTCCGCATGCGTTTGACCCGTCGAAGAAGCAACGGCCGACCATGCTGACCACCGACCTCACGTTGAAGATGGACCCGGCGTTCGAGAAGATCTCGCGGCGCTTCATGCAGAACCCCGACCAGTTTGCCGATGCGTTCGCACGTGCGTGGTTCAAGCTCACGCACCGCGACATGGGACCGCGCGCCCGCTATCTGGGCCCGGAAGTCCCGGCCGAGGAATTGATCTGGCAAGACCCGATTCCCGCAGTCGATCATCCGCTGGTGGGTGATCAGGAGATCGCGGGGCTCAAGCAGAAGGTGCTGGCCTCGGGCCTGTCTGTGCCGGATCTGGTGTTCACGGCCTGGGCATCGGCTTCTACCTTCCGCGGATCCGACAAGCGTGGCGGCGCCAATGGCGCGCGCATTCGCCTGGCACCGCAGAAGGACTGGGCCGCCAATGAGCCGGACCGGCTGGGCAAGGTGCTGAAGACGCTGGAAGGCATCCAGGCCGAGTTCAACGGTGGGCAGTCCGGTGGCAAGAAGATCTCGCTGGCCGATCTGATCGTACTTGCCGGAAATGCCGCGGTCGAACAGGCCGCCGAAAAGGCGGGGCATCGCGTCAGCGTGCCATTCTCGCCGGGCCGCATGGACACGTCGCAGGCACAGACCGATGTGGAATCGGTGGGCGCGCTCGAACCCGTTGCCGATGCATTCCGCAACTTCCTCAAGGGCAAGTACCGGATCGCGTCCGAGCATCTGCTGATCGACAAGGCACAACTGCTGACGTTGACCGTGCCTGAAATGACGGTGCTGATCGGTGGCTTGCGTGTGCTCGATGTTCATACCGGATCGGATAAGCACGGCGTGTTCACCGATCGGCCCGGAACGCTGAGCAACGACTTCTTTACCAATCTGCTCGACATGGCAACGGAGTGGAAGCCGCTGTCGGACGCACGCGATGCGTTCGAGGGCGTTGACCGCAAGAGCGGCAAGCGCAAGTGGACTGGCACGCGCGTGGACCTGATCTTCGGCTCGCATGCCCAACTGCGCGCCATGAGCGAGGTCTACGCCAGTGCCGATGCTGGCGCGAAGTTCGTCAATGACTTCGTTGCCGCATGGACCAAGGTGATGAACCTTGACCGGTTCGATCTGAAGTAGAGGCTGATGTAGTTCCAGCTCCTCTCTCCCGCGTGCGGGAGAGAGGAGAACAGCAACATCAAACTACAACGCTTCTCCGGCGGCAATGACACCCGCCGACACGAGTGCCGATTCCAGCCACGAGGGCCTGAGTGCGGTCCCGGACTGGATATTGCTGATTCGCGCTCGCTCGGCTGCAACTTTCTCGGCTGCCAGGTCCAGTACGGCGGCAACCTTGTCGCGTTCAATGACTACCACGCCATCGGCATCGCCAACGACCAGGTCGCCCGGTTGCACGGCTACGCCACCGCATTGGATTGGATGATTGACGCGTCCCGGTACCAGCTTGGTCGGGCCGTTTGGATTGGTGCCCACGGAATACATCGGAAAGCCGAGTTCGCGGATTTCATCGAGATCGCGGGCGGCAGCGTCCAGCACGGCCGCGGCAACGCCGATGGCCTTGCACTGGTTGGCCATGATCGCGCCCATCAGCGCGCAGGACTGGTCGGCCTTGCCATCGACCACGATAACGTCGCCGGGCTGCGCGATCGCCATTGCAGCATGGATCATCAGGTTGTCGCCGGGGCGAACCTCGACGGTAATTGCCGGACCACAGAAACGGCTGCGGGGGTCCATTGCGGTAATGCGCCCATGCATGCCGCCCCGGCGGCCGCCGACATCAGCCAGGATCGACGATGGAAACTGTGCGGCCCGCGCAACCAGTTCGGGAGATACGCGTTCGATGGCGTGATGAATCGCGCGTTCGCCATGCTTGTCTGTCATGCTCGTCGCCCTCAGTTCATGGTCACGTTGGCGGCCTTGATGACCTCCGACCATTTGCGCTTGTCGGTCACCAGGAATTCGCGGAATTTCTCGGGCGTGCTGGCTACGACTTCCATGCCGTCCTGCTTCAGGCGCTGAGCAATTTCGGGCTGGCGCAGCACCTGTTGCACTTCTTTCTGCAGGCGCGCGATGATCGGGGCTGGCGTTCCCTTGGCGGCGCAAAGCCCGGTCCATGCCACAGGATCGAACGAGGCAACGCCCGCTTCGGCAAACGTCGGCACGTCAGGGAGTCCGTCCAGCCGGCGCGTGGCGGCAACGCCGAGTACGCGCAGCTTGCCGGACTTGGCGTACTGCATCGAACTGATTGGCTGGTCGAAGATCAGTGACACCTGGCCGCCGAGCAGGTCGGCCATGGCCTGTCCGGTGCCCTTGTAAGGGACGTGCACGATGTCGATCCCGGTGCGCAGCTTGAGCATTTCGCCGGCCAGGTGACCTGCCGTGCCATTGCCGGACGAGGCGTAGTTGAGCTTGCCCGGATTGGCCTTGGCGTAGGCAATCAGTTCCTTGACGTCGTGGATCGGCAGCGACGCATTGACCAGGGCCACGTAAGGGGTGTTGGCGATCAGCGAAACCGGGATGATGTCCGTCTGCGGGTCATAGCTCATCTTCTGCAGATACGGCTGGATGGACAGCATGCCAGTGGTGCAGATCATCAAGGTATGACCATCGGCCGGGGCCTTCAGCATGGTATCGGCGGCAATATTGCCGCCGGCGCCGGGCCGGTTGTCGATCAGCACTTGCTTGCCCAGCGTCTCGGCCAGCTTGGGAGCAATCAGCCGCGCCACGATGTCATTGGATCCGCCCGGTGAAAAGCCCACCAGGATCCGGACGGGCCGGTTCGGATAGGTATCCTGGGCGACGGCGGCCTGGCCGGTGGCCAGGAACAGTCCCGCGGCCAGAAGTACGGGAATGCGCGAGGAAAACGAACGCTTTGGCAGTCTACGCATGATGTTGGGGGAGCGTGGTAGTGGCGAAAGAGGAGGCGTGCGCTGGTGGGCTGCGGGGATCTTCGGTGATCTCTCGGAGGTATGTGCTGCTTATCTGGTCAGTGCATCGGCTGCGGCCGCGATGCGTCGGGCGCCTTCGGTCAGCACTTCCATGCTGGTGGCGAAGGACAGCCGGAAATGGGTGTCGACGCCATAGGCAGAACCGGGAAGCAGGGCGATGTTGGCCGACTCCAGCGCCCAGCTGGTCCAGTCGTCACTGTTGCGGATCTCGCGCCCATCGGGCGTACGCGCGCCAAAAAGCCGGCTGCACGAGGCAAACAGGTAGAACGCACCGGGTGGCGGGCTGCATTCGATGCCGTTGATCCGGTTCAGTGCATCGACCATGAAGTCGCGGCGCTCGCGGTAGATCTGGCGGTTCTGGGCAATGAAGTCCTGCGGCCCTTCGAGGGCTGCCAAGGCTGCGGCTTGTGCCACGGCATTGGCACCCGATGTGCTCTGTGATTGAAGCTTGACCATGGCCTTGATCAGCGCTGCCGGACCACCCGCGTAGCCAATCCGCCAGCCTGTCATGGCATAGGCCTTCGATACGCCATTGATCGTCAGGGTCCGGTCCGCAAGCTGCGGCGCTGCCTGGGCGATCGAGCAGAATTCGGTGCCGTCATACATCAGGTGTTCATAGATGTCGTCGGTCATGATCCAGACATGCGGGTGGCGCTCCAGCACTTCGGCAAGTGCCACGAGTTCATCGCGGGAGTACGCGGCGCCGCTGGGGTTGTTGGGCGAGTTCAGGACAAGCCAGCGTGTGCGTGGCGTGATGGCGCGCTCCAGGTCCTCGGGGCTCAGCTTGAATCCGTTACCTGGCGCGCAGGCCACCATCACCGGCGTGGCGCCTGCCAGCAACGTGATGTCCGGATACGAAACCCAGTACGGGGCCGGGACGATGACCTCGTCGCCGGCCTGCACCGTGCAGAGCATCGCGTTGAAGATCACCTGCTTGGCACCGGTGCTGACAATGATCTCGGCAGGCTTGTATTGCAACTGGTTCTCGCGTGCAAACTTGCGGGCCACTGCCTCGCGCAATTCGGGCGTGCCGCCAACGTCGGTGTATCCGATCTTGCCCGCGTTCATGGCTTGCCATGCGGCCTCGCGGATATGCATGGGCGTGGCAAAGTCCGGTTCTCCCGCCGTCAAGCCGATGACATCGCGCCCGGCAGCGCGAAGCTCCCTCACGCGCTGCCCCGCCATGGAACTGGGGGACGGTTTGATACGGTTGAGGCGGTTGGATAGTGTCAGCATGATTCCCTGGGGCTGGTGAAACGATGTGCCAAGTATCGAGCCGCAAATCGCCTGCCACAAACGAGTAATCGTCTGGCGCAGGCATTCCTTTTTTTCGTATGATGCTGAGAGGTGGTGCGAGTTTTGCTCCACCAGCTAATGGCTGGTACTCGTGGGACAAACTGGTGAACGTAACTTTCAAGCAGCTGGAAGCCTTCTACTTCAGCGTATCGCACGCATCGTTCACGCTTGCAGCGGCAAAGTTGTGTACGACGCAGTCGGCGGTATCGAAGCGCGTGATCGAACTGGAGCAGGCGCTTGGCGTGCAATTGGTGCATCGCATGCCGAAGGGGCTGATTCCAACCCAGGCTGGTGCACGATTGCTGCCGATTGCCGAAGAGGCCATGGGTCTCAAGCAACGAATCGCCAGCGAGATAGGTCTGAATGACGAGGTCAAGGGCACATTCCGCATCGGCGTTACCGAGCTTGTCGCGCTGACGTGGCTGACAAACCTGCTGCGCGAACTCAAGTCACGCCATCCGGCATTGCAGATCGAACCCGTGGTGGATGCGGGCATGAACCTGTTCAGCGCGCTGGAGGCCAATACCATCGACCTCGCAGTTCTGCCTGGCACCTACTGGGGTGCCGAGTACAAGTGTGTGGAAGTGGGCCGGGTCGACGATTTCTGGATGGCAAGCCCCAGACTCGAGTTGCCGGACCGTCCGCTGAAACCGGAAGAGCTGGCCGACTATCCGGTGCTCGAACAGTCGGCAGGGTCGGCAAAGAATGCCTTTTATGACGCGTGGCGCCATGAACATGGCTTTCGGTTCAAGAAGGTGTTCGCGACCAACAGCCTGACCGTGCTGCGCGAACTTACCATCGAGGGGCTTGGCATCAGCCAGTTGGCGGTTGACTATTTCACGCCTGACATCGATGCCGGCTTGCTGCGGATCGTGCGTACCGACCACCATGCCGCCCGCCCTGGTGTATTCGGCGGTGTACCGGCAGGCCAGCTTCTCCAGGGCGCTCGACGTCATTGCGGAGACGTCCGGCCGAGTGTGCAGTTTCGAGCGCGGCCGCTACGACCTGCGTGGCCGGTAGCCCGCGCGCAATGCAGTATCCGTAGCAACCCCTAGTTGACTGAATTTTTCATGGGCATAAAATCTGTTTCACAAACATGAAAATATGGCGCCGTCGGATCGAGCGGACGCCGAATGTTGGAGACAGCCTACCCATGACAGCATCCTCTGCCGCCGCCAAGGCGGCGTCTGCCTATTTCGTACGCACTGAAGACGTGGCCGGATACCATCCGGCCAACCACGTTGGCACACTGAACCGCCGCATCATTGGCCGCGAGAACGTTGGCGCCACGCAACTCGAAGTCATCCACGGCACCATCGAGCGCGGCAAGGGCGCGCTGCCGCATGCGCATCCCGGTATCGAACAGGTTTGCTATGTGCTGGAAGGCCGGGCGCGGGCCGAAGTCAACGGCCATGCACAGGAGCTCGGTCCGGGCGACTGCTGCTTTTTTCCGGCCGACGCCATGCATGTCTTTACGGTCATCAGCGACGAGCCCGTCAAGCTGCTCGTGATCTATGCCCCGCCATACGAGGAATCACCGGATCGCGTGATCCGCCCGGCCTGAGCAGTGCTTCCGGCCGCGCGGCCGTCCATATAAAAGCAGAGGAGACCACCATGCCGAATTTTCGTGTGCGGCGCACGCTTGCCGTCGCCATTCTGGCGTTGCCTGCCGCGGCGCTGCCGTTCGGCGCGCTTGCGGCCGACAACTACCCGAGCCGGCCGATCCGGCTGGTGGTGCCGTTCGCGGCGGGTAGCGGTACCGATGCCGTGGCGCGCATCACGGCCAAGGAACTTGGCGATGCGCTGGGCCAGAACGTGGTGGTCGACAATCGTCCCGGCGCCAACGGGGCCATCGCCGCCGAACTCGTGGCGCAGGCCGCGCCCGATGGTTACACGCTGTTCATGACGACGAATACCACGCATTCGGCCAATCCGTCGCTGATGAAGAAATTGCCCTACGACCCGATCAAGGATTTCACGCCGGTCGCGCGCATGGGCAACCTGCCGTTCATGCTGGTTATCAATCCGAAGCTGCCGGTGAAGAGTGTGGGCGAGCTGATTGCCTACGCCAAGGCCCACCCGGGCATGTCTTACGCCAGCGGCAACAGCACTGGCATCGTGTCGGGTGCCACGCTGGGCCGCATGGCGAATATCGATCTGCTGCACGTGCCGTACAAGAGCACGCCGCCGGCCATGACCGATGTCATCGCGGGGCAGGTGCCGATGATGTTTGTCGACGTGGCCGCCGGCATTGCCAATGTCAAGGCCGGCAAGATGCGCGCACTGGCCGTGACCACCGCCCAGCGCAGCCGGTTGTTGCCAGACCTGCCACCGCTTGCCGATACGCCCGAGCTCAAGGGATTCGATATCACGTCATGGAACGGCGTGTTCGCGCCCGCAAAGACGCCCCAGCCAATTGTGGAGCGCCTGAATCGCGAGTTGTCGAAGATCGCCGCCAGCAAGGACGTGGCCCCGAAATTCGAGGCGCTTGGCTTCGAGGCATTCGGCCAGACGCCACAACAGTTTGCGGGCTTTGTCGGCAGCGAGCTGGTCAAGTGGAACAGGCTTGTCAAGGATGCCGGGATTCAGCCGGAATAAGGGACTGGTCAGATGAACTTTGAAAGAACACCCGAGCAGAACGCGATAGTCGATGCGGTCACGCAGCTATGCGCGGATTTTGGTCCTGACTACTGGGCCGAACTCGATCGCGAACACCGGTTTCCCGAAGCGTTCCACCAGGCAATGGCTGGTGCCGGATGGCTTGGCATTGCCATGCCGGAGCAATTCGGCGGAGCGGGGCTCGGTATCACCGAGGCCGCGCTGATCATGCAGGCCGTGTCGGCATCGGGGGCCGGTTTCTCCGGTGCGTCGGCGATCCATATGAATGTGTTCGGCCTGAATCCGGTGGTGGTGTTTGGCACGCCGGCCCAGCAGGCCGCGGCGCTGCCGCCGTTGATCGCAGGGCACGACAAGGCCTGCTTTGCCGTGACCGAGCCCGATGCCGGACTCGATACCACCCACCTGAAGACGCAGGCGGTGCGCACCGCCGATGGCAGCGCCTATCGCGTGGATGGCCGCAAGATCTGGATCTCCACCGCACAGGTCGCCACCCGCATGCTGCTGCTGGCACGCACCACGCCGCTTGATGCCGTGGCCAAGCCCACGCACGGCTTGAGCCTGTTCTATACGACGCTCGACCGCAATCACATCGAAGTGCGCGAGATCGACAAGATGGGGCGCGGCGCGGTCGACTCGAACATGCTGTTTATCGACGGGCTGATGGTTCCCGCCGAGGATCGCATCGGCGAGGAGGGCAGGGGGTTCGAATACATCCTGCACGGGCTGAATCCAGAGCGGATCCTGATTGCCGCCGAAGCCGTGGGCCTGGGCCGCGCCGCGCTGGAGGCCGCCACGCGTTACGCGCGCGAGCGGACCGTGTTCGGGCGACCGATCGGACAAAACCAGGGCATCCAGCATCCGTTGGCGCAAGCGTGGATGGCGCTGGAAGCAGCAGACATGATGGTCTGGAAGGCGGCCTGGCTATATGACAACGGCAAGCCTTGCGGCGCCGAGGCCAATGCGGCTAAATACCTGGCTGCGGAAGCCGCGCACCAGGCATGCCAGACGGCAGTGCTGACGCTGGGCGGCATGGGCTATGCACGCGAGTACCACGTGGAGCGCTACCTGCGCGAGTCGTATATTCCGCGCATCGCTCCCGTCAGCGCGCAACTGATCATGTGCCATATCGCGGAGCGGGTGCTTGGGCTGCCGAAGTCGTATTGAGTGATACTGAGTGATTGACTCGGGGCCAAATAGCTCGGGGCCAAAAAGCAGAACATAAAAAACCCCGGACCAAGGTCCGGGGCTCCTCATTGCAGGTTTCCCGCTGCCGCGCCATGTGCTTCAGCCAGACAATGGCTGAGGCGCATGGCGCGGCGCGCGGCGGCATGTCCTTCCCATCAAAGAGTCCATGCCGCGCAAACTTGAACGACCCTGCCCGCCGTTCAGGCCGCGGAAATCGAAATTACTTGCCCAGTTCGTGGCCAATCACGCCACCCACCACCGCGCCGCCGATCGTGCCGGCCGTACTGCCGTTGGTGACTTCGTGGCCGACCACACCGCCGGCGACTGCTCCGGTTGCCGTGCAACCCGATAGAGCCCACCAACATGCGCTCACCGCGAGCGCGCCTGCCAGTCGTTTCCACATGATGCGGTTCTCCGTGCAACGTCGCTTATTCCAACGCCGTTCGTTCATCACGACTCAAGCATAGGTGTGAGCGCGCGCGTGGCCTCTCCGGCGGGCGCTGATTGCAATGTAGGAATTTGTCGGACGATGTCCGTGCGGTACGGAGGCCGTGTCAAGCACCTGACTCCGATAGCCGTGCGGCAGCAATGCACTTGTTGCACAATCCCGCTTTAGTCTGGGCTGAAGCCGCCGATAACCTTTACGGATAGCGGGAAATTCACGCCCGGCTTCCGACTGCCACCAGAATCGCGGGTCCAGAAAGCCACTGCCCCGTCACGCGCTCCCATGATCTCCCCGAGTTACGACGCGTCCCTCGTCCTGTTTTCCGTGCTTGTTGCCGTACTGGCGTCCTATACGGCGCTGGATCTTGCCGGGCGCATTTCCACTGCCGAACGCGGCCGCTATGCAAGGATGTGGCTGGCCGGCGGGGCCATCGCCATGGGCCTGGGCATCTGGTCGATGCATTTTGTCGGCATGCTGGCGTTCAGCCTGCCGATTCCGCTCGGTTACGACGTGCCCATCACCGGGTTGTCCTTGCTGATTGCCGTGCTGGCCTCGGCGTTTGCCCTCCATCTGGTCAGCCAGGACTACCTGCCAGGCCGGCGGTTGGTGCTGGGCGCGCTGGTGCTGGGTGCCGCGGTGGCCAGCATGCATTACACCGGAATGGCCGCGCTACGCATGCAGCCTGGCATCGACTACGACCCGTGGCTGTTCCTGCTGTCGATTGTCATTGCGGTGGTTGCGTCGGGTGCGGCGCTCTGGATCGCCTTCAGGCTGCGGCGGAACATGCCGCGTGTGCACCAGTTGCGCTTTGGCGCCGCGCTGGTCATGGGCGGCGCCATCGCGGCGATGCACTACACGGGCATGGCTGCGGCGCGATTTCCGCTCGGAAGCGTTTGCGGCGCGGTGCGCAACGGATTGGACAGCCATGCGCTGGCCTTGCCGATCCTGGTCATCACCGTCTGTGTACTGGCAATGGCGCTGATTACGTCGGTGCTCGACATGCGCCTGGAAATGCGGACTGCCGTGCTGGCCGATGCATTGGGCGTGGCCAACCAGGAGCTCGAATTCCTGGCCCTGCACGACAAGCTTACGCACCTGCCCAATCGCGTGCTGCTGGAAGATCGCTTCCAGCAGGCGATCCGGTCCGCAACGCGCGAACATGGCACGTTTGCCGTGCTGTTTGTCGACCTGGACGGATTCAAGGCCGTCAATGACACGTATGGGCATCAGGTCGGCGACAGTCTGCTCGTGGAAATTGCCAGCCGCTTGCGCATGTCGACGCGTTCCGAGGACACGATCTCGCGGGTGGGGGGCGACGAGTTCGTGGTGCTGGTGCGGGTCGATGAGCCCGCCGATGCCGGCGTGGTGGCGGAAAAACTGATCGAAGCGCTGCGCGATACCGTGCACGTGGCAGGGCACGTGCTCAATGTCTCGGGTAGTATCGGCATCGCGCTGTTTCCGGCGGATGGCACCGACCAGGATGCGCTGATGACCAATGCCGATGCCGCGATGTATCACGCCAAGGGCGCCGGCCGCAATGCCTACTGTTTCTTCGAAAGCTCGATGAACCATAAGGCGCGCGCGCAGCAGACCCTGATCCAGGACCTGCGCGGCGCGTTGCGCAATGGGCAACTGCAACTCCATTACCAGCCGAAGTTCGCCGCGCTGGACAACCGCCTGGTCGGAGCCGAGGCGCTGCTGCGCTGGAACCATCCGGTGCAAGGTCTGCTGATGCCCGACCAGTTCATCACGCTGGCCGAGAAAACCGGGGCCATCGTGCCAATCGGCAAATGGGTCCTGGGCGAAGCCTGCCGTCAGCTTGCCGCATGGCATGCCATTGGAAACACCGGCTGGTCAATGGCGGTCAACCTGTCGGCATTGCAGTTCTGCGATTCCGGCATGATTGAATCGGTCGAAACGGCGTTGCGCGAGCATGGTGTTCCGGCCGCATGCCTGACACTTGAAATTACCGAGAGCACGGCAATGCGCGATGTCGAGGAAACGCTCGACATCATGACGCGGCTCGATGCAATGGGCGTACGTATTGCGATCGATGACTTTGGTACCGGCTATTCGAGCCTGCTGCACCTGAAGCGTATTCCGGCCAGCGAACTCAAGATCGATCGCGGTTTCGTGCGCGATCTGGCGGAGGATTCGGAAGATGCCGCGATTGTGTCCGCCATTGTGGCGCTGGGCCGCACACTGAATCTGCAGGTGGTGGCAGAGGGGGTGGAAACGGCCGCGCAGCAGTCGTTCCTGGCAGGTTTGGGTTGTGATGCGCTGCAGGGCTACCTGCTCGGCAAGCCGGTGCCCGCGGCGCAGTTCGAGAGTCTGGCGGCAGCGTCAAGCTAGCGCGCCGCCGCGCATATGGACGGTGCGCGGATCAGGCACCGTCGGTGAACGGGTCGCGGGCGCTACGCACGTCGCGTGCGCCGTCGGTGAAGACATCGCGGGTGCCAACGCGAGCGCCGTCCGAGTAGACGTCGCGCGTGCCGATGCGATCGACGTAGCCATCGCGACTCGTGACGCGTGCGCCATCAGTGAACGGATCGGGATTACGCGGTGCAGCGTTGGCCAGGCCAGCAGCGCCAGCCAGTGTTGCGGTCAGTGCGGTATAGAGCAGGGCTTTCTTGAGCATGTTGGACTCCTTGCGGTTCGAGGTTGGAGGCAGTCGGGTCGTTGATACCGGTCGTCGTGCGACCTTGAACCGAAGTCTATTCACGCGGCGCGCACGCCAACATGACCCATCAATGACATTGCTGTCATTCGATCCGGAGGTCTTGCTACACACGCTTTGCCTTGCAGGAACATCCGCCGCAGATGCATTGGCTGGACAATGTATTCCGTCGGTTTTCGCGATAGAAGGGCCAACACCCTGTAGAATCCCGGTCTGGCCCGCCGGTTTGCCTGTCCGGGCCAAATCCCCCGAATCCTTTTCTCCAGCCCGCCCGACATAATGGTGGGCGCGCACGATAAGTCATGTCCGAGTCTGTAGCAGCCAAACAAGCCGCGGTGGCATGGATCCACAAGCAGATGGATCTCCATGGCCTGACGTTCGACCACCTTGTCGAAGCAGGCTGTTTTGCGGAACACGATGAAGATGCACAAGGCGAGCTGTCGTTGCACGATGCCGCGCATGCGCCTGCTGTTCCCGCCGCACCCGCTGCACCCGCGGCACCGGTAGTTCCGGCCGCGCCGCGCGTGATCTACCGCAATGCCATGGGGCAGACGTGGGACGGTACCGGCGAGTATCCCGACTGGCTACAGCGTGCTGTCAACGCCGGGCAATCCATCGATTTCTATCGCGTCGAATAAGCGACCAGCGCATTGGCCGCGCACGCGGCGCAGGCGCTGCACGTGCTACCGGCACGGTGGCGCTGATGGCCGCCGGAATGATTGGGCGTATCACAGGCGGGCTGCATGTCGTGCCACACTGGCGTGTCATCGCCCGCACTGGTCGCGCGTCCCTGGCAGCGCGAGTGGTCGACGTGACCAAGCTCGGCCTCCGCCACTGCCTTGATGGCGGCATGACGCTCGGACATCGACAATCCGACTGCCTGCGTTACGCTGCAAACCATCGTGACCGCTGTTGCGCGTGGTACGGGCAGCGCAAGCATTGCAAGACACAACAGGGAGCTGGCGAACAAACGTTTCATCTGGATCTCGGTCGAACCTGAGTTGAATTCGGGTCGAACTCAAGTCGAACCGTGGAGGGCTTGGACCGGCAAGTTGCCGGAATCGGGGCAGCCGGCATTGTACTGGGTTTGCCTGTGGCAAACCGTCAGGTCAAGATGACATTCGTGCAATGTTCGCCCAAATGCGCCGAACCTCGGATAGTGTCTTGGTTCTGCAATAAACCGGAAACGCGAACTGGCCCGATGCCAGGCGTGTGAAGTGAATGACCATGCGCATCCTGATTGTCGAAGATGAACCGAAGGCAGGCGACTACCTGCTGAAGGGACTCACCGAATCTGGCTTCGTGGCGGACCTGGCTCGCGATGGCGTGGACGGGCTGGCCCACGCGCTGGAACAGCACTATGACCTGATCGTGCTTGACGTGATGCTGCCGGGCATCGACGGCTGGCAGGTACTGCGAGACCTGCGGCGCGACAAGGACACGCCGGTGCTATGCCTGACCGCGCGCGACGAGCTGTCCGACCGCCTCAAAGGCCTGGAGCTGGGCGCGGACGACTATATGGTCAAGCCATTTGCGTTCGCCGAGCTGGTTGCGCGCATCCGCACGATCCTGCGCCGTGGGCCATTGCGCGAAAGCGAGTTCATGGAAGTGTCGGACCTGCAGATCGACACGATCCGCCGACGCGTCACGCGCGCCGGCCAGAAGATCGACCTGACCTCAAAGGAATTCGCGCTGCTGCAGCTGCTGGCCCGGCGGCGCGGCGAAGTGCTGTCGCGCTCGCTGATTGCGTCGCAGGTGTGGGACATGAACTTCGACAGCAACACCAATGTCGTGGATGTTTCCATCCGCCGGCTGCGCGCCAAGGTGGACGACCCGTTCCCGAACAAGCTGATCCATACCCGGCGCGGCATGGGCTACGTGCTCGACGAATCCGATGAAGCCTGAGCGGCGTGCGCTGAGACATCTGCTGCGCGCGCGCCGGGTGCTCGACGCGTGGATGCCATCGTCGTTGACGACGCGGCTCGCGCTGGCATACGGGCTGACCACGGCCGCGATCCTGGTCGGTGTAGCGACTTACCTGGCGAGCGCACTGGGCAACCAGTTGCAGTCGCGAGACGAAAGCGAACTCGTGGGCGAGGTGCTGCTGGTGCGGCACCTGCTGCGCGAGGTAGCCGACGAAACCGAGATTCGCACCGACACGCACCGCTTTGCCGATATCGCGATGGGCCACGAGGGCCTGATCCTCGTGGTGCGCACGCCCTCGGGCGAGCCGCTGATTTCACTGAATCCGCATAACGAGCCGCTGCCGCCGCTGCGCGTGCTGCCGGCCGGCACCGCGCCTGACAAAGCCCAGTTGCAAACCTGGCATCCGCGCAATGGCGTGCCCTCCCGTGGCATGGCGGCACAAGGGCAGATTGGCGATACGGGCCGCACGGTAGAAATCATCGTGCTGAGCGATGCCGGGTACCGCGTGGCACTGATGCGCGAGTATCGCAGCGAACTGTTGGGTGCGGTGCTGTGCGGCGCGATTGTTGCGGCAGCGCTTGGCTTCCTGTTGGCACGGCGCGGCCTGCGCATGCTGCGCCGTATGGCCAGCGACGCGGCGGCGGTGACCACCAGCCGGCTCGCTACACGGCTCGACGTTGGCGGGGCACCCGAGGAATTGCGCGATCTGGCCGGAGCGTTGAATGGCATGCTGGCGCGGCTGCAGGACAGCTTTACGCGGTTGTCGCAGTTTTCCGCTGATCTCGCGCATGATTTCCGTACGCCGATCAGCAACCTGGTTGGGCAGACCCAGGTAACGCTGGCGCAGCGCCGTACACCGGCCGAGTATGAAGCACTGCTCGAATCGAACCTGGAGGAGTACGAGCGGTTGTCGCGCATGATCGAGAACATGCTGTTTCTGGCGCGTGCGGACAATGCTCAGGTGGCACTCGGTGCACGGCCGCTCGATGCGCGCGCGGAACTGGACAAGGTGGCCGAGTACTTCGAAGCCGTGGCGGCGGACCGCAACCTCGTGGTGTCCGTGACCGGTCACGCGACCGTGATGGCCGACCAGACCTTGCTGCGGCGCGCGATCATCAATCTGCTCGACAACGCGCTGCGGCATGCGCCACCTGGTAGCGCGGTCTGCATGGCGGTATCGCGCAACCATTCGACGCATACCGCCATCAGCATCGCCAATGGCGGCCCTGCAATCGCCGCCGAAGCCTTGCCGCACCTGTTCGGGCGTTTCTACCGCGCTGACCCGTCACGCCGCAATTCGGCCGGCTCTACCGGGCTGGGGCTGGCCATTG